>Ga0210406_10000657_pt1 | contig 46377 bp, 38 predicted proteins | sample IncBWC30MmetaG_FD_155454 | JGI IMG/M metagenome (GOLD analysis project Ga0210406, IMG submission 155454) | Forest soil microbial communities from Barre Woods Harvard Forest LTER site, Petersham, Massachusetts, United States - Inc-BW-C-30-M | ecosystem: Environmental > Terrestrial > Soil >...
AAACTTTTGGCCTGGGGTCACGCGCGCGTGATCGAAAATTTGCTGGCGAAAAAGCCGGACTGTCCGCGATCGCTCTCGGATCAATTCGCTGATGCCCGATTGATCGAGCAATCGCTGCTGCGACACGGTCGCAAGATCGAGATTCAACAGCGGCCGCGGGCGGAATCCGACACGGCGGTGGCGGCAGCATCCATTCTGGCACGGGAAGGTTTTATCAACTGGCTGGAGCGGGAGGGGAAAGAACTTGGCGTTCGACTGGAAAGGGGCGTTTCGCCGGCCGTGAAGTCGACCGCGCAAAAGCTGGTCGAATCGAAGGGGCCGGACGTCCTGCGCCAGCTGGCGAAGGTCCATTTTCGGACCGCCCATGCGGTTGCGCCCGAGCACTTTGCCGAGCCACCGCCGAGGGTCGAGTGGCGCCGATAGACCGGTCTCGGAACCTGCATTTCCGGCAAGCTTCCTGCTACATGTTCTCACGCCCGATTTGGGAGTTGTGGAAACCAGAGTCCTGATCTTAAACGCTGACCCGGTCTTTGAAGATCGAGCTCTCGCCATCCTCGACGAGAATCCGGCGTTGGAAATCCAGATCGTCCGGAATTTGTCGGAAACGGTTTCGGCGCTTCTCGGCGAAAATTTCGACGGTTTGATAATCGAGGGTGAAGGAGCGCTCGCCCTCGAGCAGGCGACACATGTGCGCCAGCATTTTCCATCTTTGACGATCGCTTGTTTGCTTTATGGTCGCCGCCAGAACGAAGTCGAAGCAATCGCAAGGGAACAGAACATCGAGTTGTTGCCAGTTTCGCGAAGTGATCGTCGTTTGCGAGCGAGCCTGACCGGGTTCGTCCGCGCGCTCGATTCTAATCCAGGGACCGCGGCCGAAGGGATCGATCCATGCCATTCCCTCATCGGAAATCTTAACCAATTCTCGGCTGCCGAAATTTTACAAATGAGCTGTTTGAGTCAGCGGAGCGGTCGTTTCACGTTCAAGTCTGGCCGCGGCAACAGCGAAATCTATTTGCAACAAGGAGCGGTTCGGCACGCGGTTTTTGGCTCGCTCGAAGGGGAAGCGGCGGTAGCAGAGATTTTCCGGTGGCGACAAGGACGCTTCTATTTTGAAGAAGGAATTATCAGCCAGGAACAGACGGTGAATCGTCCATGGGCACACCTGCTCATCGACAATCTGCAAAAGCTCGATGAAACGCTCGAGCTGGTGAGTGTGTAGAATTCATTCCGATGCGCGACAAGAAACTTGAAACGAAGCTGCGTCTCGTCGGATTGCAGCTGGACAATTGGAAGCGCCTCCATGACCTCATCACCTACGGTCTCGATAAAGCGAAGCCGATCATTTCTTCCGAACAGGAACGACAGTTCACCGAAATCCGCGGCAATCTCTTGCAGGAAACCGAGTATATCCTGCGCGAGTTGAATATCGTCGCGGAGGTGTCGGGCAAAGCGATGAGCGTTTTGCAGCGCGGCGTATCCATTCGCGGTGTGCGCGACCTCCCTAGTGACGAGATTCGTCGTTTGGAAACGGATTGGAATGCCGCCTTCACCAAACTTGGCTTGATGCAGGGCCAGTTGAAAGCGCGGCGAAGAGAGTTGGCCGAACAGTCGGTGTTCGATTATTACTGGACGCAAGTCCGGAGCCGGCTTTTCCGGCGGCTTGCCTCGGCCCACTGATCGGCCCCGCTCGGGGTCTAGGCGGCTGGGCGCAAAGAATTTACTTTTCTTCTTCAATCATGCCCGCGATTGTGTCGCGGCAGACGATTCTTGTTTAGGAGTATGGCTAAACTTACCAAACGCGACATTGTAGTTGCGATCAGCAACCAGACCGGAATGGTCCAGCATCAGGTCTTCGATATTGTCCAGCGGACGCTCGACAAGATCACTGACAGTCTGGCCAACAACGTCCCGGTTGAACTCCGCAACTTCGGAATCTTCCAACCGCGACTGACCAAACCTCGCGTCGGCAGAAATCCAAATCAACCTGGCAGCAGTTTTGTGATTCCGTCACGCGCGACCGTGAAGTTCAAAGCCGGCAAAATCATGCGGCAGCGGGTCGAAAAGCTTTCCCGCGAACTGAAAGAAGCCGCAGCCAAAAAGGGAACGCCGACTGGAACACGGGTTGCCGGCTAAAATCACGGCCTAGGATTGACATTATCGCGCGCAACCGCGCCGGGATGTCAGGATTTGGATTCGACCAGGCGACGAATGGCTTTCTCGAGCCGCTCGAAATTAATCGGTTTCGTAAAATGCTCGGAAAACCCAGCATCGCGGGCCCGGCTTACGTCGGCTTCCATTCCAAAACCGCTGAGGGCGATTCCAGGCAAGCCTTTGCTTTTGCGCAATTCGCTCATCAGGTCGTAGCCGTCACGGTCGGGAAGGCCAATGTCGCTGATCAGTAAATCAAAATCCTCCCGTTGCGCTTTTTCCGCCGCTTGATCGGCCGAATATGCCACGCTGATCTCGTAACCGCGTCGCTCCAACATCATTTTCATTCCGGTGCAGGTGTCGACATGATCGTCCACCAAAAGCAAACGATGTTTTCGTGAGGGCGTTTCCGTTGCTTCGGTTGGTTGCGGCTGCTCGCTATCCGCTCCGTTGCTGGCAACGGCCGGCGCGGGCACAGTTTTCAGTTGAACGATAAACATTGCGCCTGTGTCCTTGCCCGCACTTTCGACGCGAATCTTTCCGCGATGCGCGTCGACCATCGCCTTGGAAATTGCCAGGCCGAGACCGAGTCCGCCAAATCGGCGCGTGATCGAGGTCTGTCCTTGTTCGAACGCGTTAAAGATTTTTCCGATTTTTTCCGATTCGATTCCAATCCCGGTATCGGTCACGCGAACTTCAATTTCATCCGACCGCGAATTTGATGTCGAAATGGTGATGCAGCCGCCCGCGGGCGTGAACTTGACGCTATTCTTGATCAAGTTCCAAAAGATCTGCTGCAATCGCGCCGGGTCGCCTTCGACGTAGACCTCATCGGCATTGAGTTCGAATCGCGTCTCGATCGATTTCATCTCGATATCGCCGCGGCAGATTTCGTAGGCGCAGCGCAGAATTTCGTGCACATCAACGAATTCGAGGGTCAGTTGTAGTTTTCCTTTGGCGATGCGGGTGACGTCGAGCAAATCGTCAATCAATCTCGCTTCGAGTTCGACGTTTCGTCGAATGATCTCCAGCGCTTGCCGCAATTTCGGTGAACGCGGCGTCGACGCTTCCAGCTCACCAACCATGGCGATGACAGGTGAAAGCGGATTGCGCAATTCGTGCGACAACAACGCGAGGAATTGGTCCTTGGCTGCATTGGCGTTGATCAGCTCGTGTCGCAACGTTACGTCGCGCGTTTTCTCCTCCACCAAGTAGAGCACGCCTTGGATTGTCTGGTCGGCCGCCTGCAAGCGCAGCAGCGTGACGTTCACGAAGTGTGTCATCCCGCCTTCGTCTGGAAACGGCTGCTCGATCAATTGAAACGGCGTGCCGAACGAAAGAACGCGTTCAATCGCGTCCGGCGGCGCGATTTTTACATCGTCATACATCGAGCCGATGACATCACGGCGCGCGGACACTCCACCGAAGCGTTGCGCCATTTGCGTGAACGCCTCGTTCGCCTGCAAAAATTTTCGCGAGGTTGGGTCGACGAACGCTATCCCGATCGGCATGTTGGCCAAAATTTTCTCGTTGAAGATGACTTCGCGTTCGATCCGCCTCGCTGCTTCAATTTGGTGGCGATAAAATTTCCCGCCGAACCACGCGAAAATCGAAATGGCCAGGATCAACCATCCCGACAGCACCGCCATCCGTTCGAGCAGATCGCGCCGAGGCTTATAGGCGATCGCTTTCGGTTGCTTAACAACCACAGTCCATCCCGCAGTTTCGACCGGCGCGAATGAATACAAATTGCCGCCGCGTTCGAGATTGCCGGATTTCTTCTCAGAGATTTCCGGCGGCAGAATCGCGTCGCTCGAAGAGACGGTGCCCGGGTTCGGTCGAAAATCGTTGGTGAATAACGGATGTCCGGCTTGATCCAATACCTGGCAGGACGACTGATCGGCGAATTGAATGGTGGCCAATCGGCGTCCGATACGTTCGACCAACACCGACACGCCCAGGTAACCGATGATGGTTTTGTCCGGCGCTCGGATTGCGCCGACCACGTCGGTCACGCTTCGTTGGTCGGCGAAGCGCGGATGCACTGGGGAGACATAAGCGTCAGCAATTTTGCTCACTTCCGCGCGCCACAAGTTTGAATCGGCATCCTTGCCGATCATCGTTGGGATATACGGAATCGACGCGAGCAATCGGCCGTCGCGATTGGTCAGAAACATTCCATCGATCCGCGGATGCACATAAAATGTCGAGCCGATCCATTGCTGACCGGCGAATTGCGGATTGCTCGAGTTCAAGATCCGCGCGATTTCCGGTGAAGTCTGGTAATAATCGATGATGCCGCCGGTACGGCTGAGATCGTCGCCGACGAGCCGGGCGATCAGTTGCACGAATGTTTGCCGGTCCTTGAGAATGCTGGTTTCCAGCGTGCGGCTCAGGATCGAATAAGAGACAACGATCGTGAGAATCGACGGAATCCAGCCGGCCAGCAGGATCGAGACGACGATATTGAACCGCTCGAACCGGCTGTCCCGGGTTTTCTTCAAAAGGTATCGCAAAGGCATACCGCGGGGTTTGGAAAGATAGCATAACAGCAGCAGACCGCTTGCCGCCGGAATCTTTGATTCATGATTTATTCGCCTCGGCGAATTGCGTCGTTCAGTTCGGTTGCGCGCGTCCTAATTGCAGTCACATCCGCTCGCATGATCGCGTTCGGCGGTTTTTTCAGAAACGGCTGGAGCGACGCTATTCCCGCGCGGAGTTTTTCGAAGAGCTGCAGGCGCGCCAGCGCCGGAGGCAGAGTTTGCAGTTCGCCTTCGAAATAATCGACCAGGTCCGGTTGAGCCAAGACTTTTGCGCGCTGCGGCGAGAAATCGAGTTCTACCGCGCCAGCGCAAATCTCGAGGCCGCGCAGCCATCCACCGAGACTGATCAAATGCGCCATTTTCTCGTCACGTAGCTCAATCATTGCCTGTTCAACGTCGGTTTGCGTCGTTATTAACTCCTGACGCATGCGCGGCCATTCGCCTCGGCGACCGAGTTCGGTCAGACTCGCGCTGTGGCGCATCACGCGATCTCCGACGCCAAGCGCTCGCCCCTGCTGCATCAGGACGCGACCGAAATTTTCGATTAAATTTTTCTTCTCGGCCTCAACCAGCAGAAATCCGTCGGCAATCAATTCGCCAAACATCAAACATTTCTGCTCGCGATTGGCGGCAGCCAGTGCTGGCGGATCGCGTTTCAGTTGGTCGAACGGAAGCGGTTTGAGGTCGTCAAGCTGCTTGAAAATCTGCGCGATCGACGGTGTGGTGTAACGATTAACGCCCAGTTCTTCCAGCTCGTGCGTCTCGCCGGCCGGCGATTCCTGGGCCGCCCCTGTTGAACGTGCAAATGCCATCGCAAAAATGAGCGGCATGTACAACATGGACATCGAGCGGATTTTGCCGTGATTTTGCGCAGTTTTTACGAGGCAAGCGCCCCATTTTTGATTTGACGGCTGCGACGGAAACGCCATCATGCGCTGCTGTCTCAATACTGGCAGCTCACCTTATGCAAGGAAGCCTCGGCTATGTGATTTGGACGGCATGTTATCTCGCCGTACTCATCGGCCTGTCTGCTTACGGTGTTCACCGGTACTTCATCATCTATCTCTTCCTCAAGAACCGCAAACGAGCCTCTATCCCAGCAGGCCGGTTCGAGCACCTGCCGAAAGTCACGGTCCAACTCCCCATTTTTAATGAAATCTACGTGGTCGAGCGTCTGCTCCGCTCGGTCAGCGAGCTCGATTATCCGAAGGACTTATTGCAAATCCAAGTCCTCGACGATTCAACCGACGATACGCGCGAGTTGACCGCGTCATGTGCCGAAGAATTACGCGGTCGCGGGTACGACGTGCAGTTGATTCATCGCGTGGATCGGACCGGCTTCAAAGCCGGCGCGCTTGCGGGCGGACTGGAGTCGGCCGCGGGTGAGTTCGTCTGCATTCTGGATGCGGACTTCGTCGCGCCGCGAGATTTGCTCCAGCGGACGGTCCATTTTTTCACCGACCCAAAAGTCGGCATGATCCAGACACGATGGGGGCACCTTAACAGCGGCTATTCGTTGCTGACGCGCGTCCAGGCGATGTTTTTGGACGGCCACCTTGTGCTCGAGCAGACCGCGCGTAGCCGGAGCGGTCGCTTTTTCAACTTCAACGGCACGGCTGGATTGTGGAGGAAATCTTGCATCGAAGAAGCGGGCGGTTGGCAACACGACACGCTGTGCGAAGATCTCGACCTGAGCTATCGCGCCCAGCTCGCGGGCTGGAAATTCATTTTTCTCCCCGATGTGGTGACGCCGGCGGAGTTGCCTGTCGATATGAACGGCTTCAAGTCGCAACAGCACCGCTGGACCAAGGGTTCGATTCAGACCTGTAAGAAACTTTTGCCGACCATTTGGCGCAGCAAACTTCCGTTCGCAATCAAAGCCGAAGCGACCGGACACTTGGTTTCGAACTTCGCCTATCTGCTTCTGGCCTGTCTCTGCGTTCTTTTGCATCCCTCAACCGGCGGCCCGGAAACTGGTTGGGTGCGAACACTGTTGATCGACATTCCGATCTTCCTGACCGCCTCGGTTTCGGTCGCGGTGTTTTACGTTTGTGCGCAGCGCGAGATTCATCCGCAAACATGGATGAAAAAGATGCTGCTGCTCCCGTGTTTGCTGGCTCTCGGGATCGGATTGTCTCTCAACAACGCTCGCGCAGTTTTGGAAGCGATTTTCAATCACCAGTCTGACTTCACTCGCACGCCGAAGTATGGAATTGAGCGCCGGTCGCAATCTTGGCGAAGTTGCAAGTATCGCGCGTTGAAATCGACCTTGCCGTTCGCCGAACTGGCGTTCGCGATTTATTTCAGTTACTTCCTCTGGTTTGCTGTCACCAACCGACAGTTTTTATCGGTACCGTTCCTGCTCATGTTCCAAGGCGGGTTTTTGTATGTGGCACTTTCGTCGCTCCTCCCATGGTCGCCGAAACTCACTTTCGGCGCCTCCCGCTCGGCCTCTCCAATTCCTGCGTGACAAAGTGCGTTTCCTGAGTATTAAAACGCGGATGTCTCGTCCCTCCGCCTTCGCCGCAGCGCTGCTTTTGTCCGTCGCCTGCGTCCATGCGATCAGCATACCGGCGCCGACTTTGTCCACTCGCATCATTATCAGCGTGCGAGATCAAAAGCTGATATTGCTTGAGAACGGAGCGATCGCCGCGACCTATCCGGTTTCGACGTCTAAATATGGCTTGGGCGATACATGGGGCAGCCTTGCTACTCCGCTCGGTTTATTGCAGGTCGCGCAAAAGATCGGCGACCGCGCGCCGATTGGTGCTGTTTTCCATAATCGCCGCTGGACCGGCGAGATCCTGAGTCCGAATACGCCGGGGCGCGATCCAGTGATGACGCGCATCATTTGGTTGCGCGGTTTGGAAGCGTCGAACGCTCACGCGTTTCATCGTTGCATTTACATCCACGGCACCAACGAAGAAAACTTGCTCGGCCGCCCGGCCAGTTTCGGTTGCATCCGGATGAGATCGGTTGATGTCGCCGCGCTTTACGGTCAACTCCCGCTCGGAGCGCCGGTCGAGATTGTTAATGATCGTCTGCCGAAAGCGTCAAACATGGCTGATCCGGAAGTTTACGGATTTGACTCGCCCGCCTCAAATTCCGGACTGCGCAAAGACAAAGACGGTTCACAAATCAAAGTTGCGTCGGGCTCGCGCGCCTCGTCATAACCGCGCGCCAGATCGGCATCTTGACATTTCGGCGGTCTGCGCGACCGTCGACGCCCGATTAAGATAAAATGGCTAACACACAATCCGCTGCGAAACGTTCTCGAAAATCTCTCGTCCGCGCCACTCAAAACCGTGGCGTGAGGACACGCCTGCGTTCGCTCCAGAAGGGGGTGCGCGGAGCAGCTCAACCCAACGTTGAGCAGGTTCGCAGCCTGATCTCTGCATTGGATAAGGCGGCCAAGCGCGGCGTCATTCATCGCAACGCGGCCAATCGCCGCAAGGCGCGTTTGAACGCTCTGCTCGGCAACAGGAAGTAACACCCTCGGCAGGATGCCTGCCGATTCTGGCCTCACTTCACTGCGAGACCCGATCTGTTGCCTATTTGCTGGCTCAAATTTCCGGTCGCGCCCGTCTTGAGGGTTAAGTCAACGATTCGTAGTCGTATGCGTGGGCGAAGTTTCACGGCGTTCTTTCTTACGGACGGTTGCGTTGGGTTCGACGGCGCTCGCAGTTAGAGTTCATTCAAGCGCGCAATCATTCAGGCCTTCGACCAAACCAAATCTTATCGTTTTTCTTCCCGATGAACTGCGCGCGGACCTGATTACTGGCAGCGCTGCGGACAGCGTGCACGCGCCAAATCTTCACCGGCTAGCGTCGGAATCGACAGTCTTTGAGCGTGCCTACGTGACGCATCCGATTTGTGCGCCGTCACGGTCTTCTTTACTATCTGGGACCTGGCCTCACCAAACCGGTTGCACAAGCAACAAAGGCGTTCTTCCGGCTAACATCCGTTGTTTAGCCGAGATGCTCGACGATTCCTCGTATCGCACCGCGTACTTTGGAAAGTGGCACCTCGGCGATGAATTTGCGGCGCAGCACGGCTTCCAGGAATGGCTCTCGATTGAGGATTCTCTCAAGAGCGCCAATCGGGGCAAAAGAAAGAGCGGGCTAAGCGACTACTCAAAGTTTCTTCTCTCGAAGGGCTACAAACCGGATTCGCATAAATCCTTCAGCCTCCGGTTGCCGACCACATTGCCGTTTGAGCTATCCAAACCAAAGTTCCTTGAAACAAGAGCGTGCGAATTTCTGGAGCGCCATGGCCGCGAACCGTTTGTTATGTTCGTTGCCTTCCTCGAACCGCACCCGCCTTACAACGGTCCGTTCAATAACGAACACCCTTTGGATGCAGTCACCGTCGATGCCACTGTGGACGACACCTTCGCTGAAGAGATGCCGCTGCGTTACCGGCTGCGCCAGGAATTCTACCGGAACCAGCATCCCACGGTCGCGGAGTATCGCGAGACCAAACAGAAATACCTTGGCCTTATCACCGAGGTCGATCACAGCATCGGAGCGATTCTAGCGAAAGTTGATGATCTTGGACTTCGCGATCAGACGATTACGGTCTTAACCAGCGATCACGGCGACATGATGAGCGCGCACGGGCTTCTCGGTAAGCAATTGATGTTCGAGCAATCGGCCGCCGTTCCTTATTTTATCCGGGCGCCGGGAGAAACTCCGCGGCGTTGTTCGCAACCCGTGAGTCACATCGATTTCGCGCCGACGATGCTCGGTCTATTGGGAAAATCCGTGCCCGCGCATTGCGCCGGACAAAGCAGGGCCGGTTGGGTTCGCGGCGAAACGGCTCAATCGAATCTTACTTTCCTTCAGTGGGCGCCAACGAAAATCGACCTGGCCATCCGGCGCAGTACGCTCGCCAGCAAAGAAGAGATTGAAAATTGTCTGCGCGAATCAACCCGCGCCGTGGTCTCACCTGATGGCTGGAAACTTTGCCTCCGCGATAGAGATAAGAACGAACTTTATAATCTTAACAACGACCCCAACGAGAAACGCAATTTGTATTACGACAACTCGCACCGGGATGCAGTCGAAGAACTATCTGCGCGGATTCATCATTGGCAGGCGCAGGTAGGCGATAAGTTGAAAGTATAAGAATCCGGACTGGCAGCTTCTCGGCGGTCCCCGTCATTCCGGCAAATCGACTTTGCATCTCTCGCAGGTCAGCTAGATTTCCATCGATGATTCCGGCCCTCATTCTAATCTTGTCAGCCGTCGCTTATCGGATTGCGGCGGGTCTTCTCATTCATTCGGGGACTGCGTTGTGGTTGTCGAACTTCGCGCCCATGGCCGCAATCGCGCTTTGCGGCGCGGCCTATTTCCCGCGCAAATTCAAATTTACTGTTCCGCTCGGCGCGCTTTTCGTTTCCGATCTGATTCTCAATTACTATTACGGCGCCACGCTGGTCGACTCGCACATCTTCAGCCGATACATCGCGCTCGCATTGGTCGGATTGCTCGGCCTGGCGTTACAAGATCGCGCTTCGTTCAAGACTTTGCTGCCTGCTTCGCTCATTGGATCGATCATCTTCTATTTGATCACGAACGCCGCGTCGTGGCTGAGTGATCCCGGTTACGCGAAAAATTTCGCGGGCCTTGTTCAAGCGTTAACTGTCGGTTTGCCGCAATACAGCGCGACGCCGACGTGGATGTTTTTCCGTAACACAATCCTGAGTGACCTGTTCTTCACGCTGCTTTTCGTGGCGTGCATGAACTTTGGGCGAAACACCAGCCGGGCCCGCGCTGGAGCTGCTTTGCCTCGCGTCGCGTAAACTTCAATGCAGCGGTCCGAGCAACGCGACGAAGTCGAGATGCTCGCGATGATGCTGCTGATTCGCCGTTTCGAGGAACGGGCGAGCCAGCAATATCAGGCGCAGAAGATCGGCGGCTTCTGTCATCTTTACATCGGACAGGAAGCCGTGGTCGTCGGGGCGGTCGCGGCCGTGCGTCCGGACGATTACATCATCACCGCCTATCGCGATCATGGCCACGCGCTCGCTCGCGGAACCAGCGCTAACGCCTGCATGGCGGAGCTTTTTGGAAAGGCGACCGGCTGCACTCTCGGGCTCGGCGGTTCGATGCATTTTTTTGATAAGCAACGTCACATGTACGGCGGCCACGCGATTGTCGCCGCGCATGTGCCGCTCGCTGCTGGCCTGGCGTTCGCTTCCAAATATCGAAACGAAGACCGCGTTACGCTTTGTTTCTTCGGTGATGGTGCTATCAATCAGGGCTCGTTCCACGAAGCGCTTAATCTGATCGCGCTCTACAACCTTCCGGTCATTTTGATTTGCGAGAACAATCTTTTTGCCATGGGGACATCAGTGGAACGATCGACATCGTTAAAACAAATCGTCGATCGCGCCGAAGGTTACGACATCCCGGGCGACATCGTTGATGGAATGAATTTCCGCGAAGTCCGCGATAAAATTGCCGAGGTCGCAGCGTCAATCCGCAAAGATCCTCACCCGGCTTTCCTGGAAGTGCGAACCTATCGTTACCGCGGTCATTCCATGTCCGATCCCGCGAGCTACCGAACGAAGGAAGAGTTGGAAAAATATCGGCTCGACGATCCAATCATCCGCTTACGTGCGCAGCTCACTCGGGAAGGCAAATTAACGAACGAGCAGTTCGATGTGCTCGACAAAAAAGCGAAACAAGCTGCGCTCGATTCGGTGGAGTTTGCCGAGCAAAGTCCAGAACTGCCAGTCGAGGACGTTTACAAATACTCTTACTACGAGGGAAACAAATTGTGAGGGAAATCACTTACCGACAGGCGTTGAACGAAGCGCTGGCCGAAGAGCTTGAGCGGGATCCGAATGTTTTCCTGATGGGCGAGGAGGTAGCGGAATATCACGGCGCTTACAAAGTGAGCCAGGGTCTACTCGAACGTTTTGGCCCGAAGCGAATCATCGACACGCCAATTAGCGAAAACGGATTCGCCGGCCTCGGAGTCGGCGCGGCAATGGCCGGGCTGCGGCCGATTATTGAATTCATGACCTGGAGTTTTTCGCTGGTTGCGTTCGATCAGGTCGTCAACAACGCGCCCAATATGTTCATGATGTCAGGCGGCCAATTTAATATTCCGATTACGTTCCGCGGCCCGAACGGTCCAGCGCATCAACTCGCCGCCACGCACTCGCACGCGACCGAGAACTTCTACGCCAGCGTTCCAGGTCTGAAAGTTTGCACGCCGGCAACACCGCGCGACGCGAAAGGTTTGTTGAAAACGGCGGTGCGCGACGACAATCCGGTCCTCGTTCTCGAAGCCGAGCTCCTTTACAGCTCGAAGGGAATGGTCGAACCGCCGGACGAGGAACTGCTCATTCCTCTCGGCCAGGCGGAGGTAAAGCGCGAAGGCAGCGACGTCTCGATCATTTGTTATGCGCAAACGGTTCCACTCGCGCTCACTGTTGCCGGGCAGCTCGAGGAGGAAGACATTTCCGCGGAGATCGTTGATCTTCGCTCGATCAAGCCGCTCGACGAGGAGGCGATTTACAAATCAATTTCAAAAACGCATCGGGTAGTGATCGTCGAACAAGACCGCCCGTTTTGCGGCGTCGGTGCGGAAGTTTGTTATCGGATCCAGAAAAATATTTTCGATGGGCTCGACGCGCCGATCATGCGCGTTTCTCAAGAGGATGTGCCGATGCCTTACAACGAGAAGCTCGAAAAATTCGTCTTGCCGAATGCCGACAAACTGATGAGTGCGGTAAAGAAAGTTTGCTACGCATGATTTCTTCTCTTGTCACTTGTCACAGGTCACAGGTCACTTCTTGATATGCCTGAAATCCAAATGCCGAAGCTGAGCGACACGATGGTCGAGGGCACTCTCGTCTCGTGGAAAAAGAAGAAGGGCGACAAAGTTTCGGCCGGCGAAGTCATCGCCGAGATCGAAACCGACAAAGCGACGATGGAATGGGAATCACCCGAGGACGGCACGCTCGCCGAAATTTATGTGAGGGAAGGCGAGAAAGTGAACGTCGGCGACAAGATCGCGTTCATTGGCGGCGAAGGCGAAGCAGCCCCAACAAAGGAAGACGCGCCCGAGAAAGAAGAGAAGCCGCAGACCGGGACTGAAAAGCCGGCGCCGGCGAAGCCGAAAGAAAAGGAAACCGCGCCCCCGGAGGAAAAGAAGAAGCCTGTTGAATCGCCTGCAAAACAAGAGCAACCGGGACGGCTACCACCACCGGCAGAAGGTGAAGCCCGCGTGAAGGCCTCGCCGGTCGCGCGACGTGTCGCGGCCGAGTTCGGAGTTGATCTTTCGAGCGTCCAGGGAACTGGTCCGGAAGGTCGCGTGACGGAATCAGACGTTCGCGCGGCTGCAAAATCAAAAACCGCTGCGCCGCAAAAGACTCCGGCGCCGGCGAAGGGGTCAGCTCCGTCGGTTAAACTTGGCGAAGGCACGCGAATTCAACTTTCCGGAATGCGCAAAGGGATCGCCGAGCGTCTTGTCCAAAGTAAGGCGCCGATCCCGCATTTTTATCTCAACATCAACATTGACGCTGGGCCGCTGATGGCCGCGCGTGCGGAATTGAAGTCTGCCGGCGAAGGCGCGGACGCATCCAAGATCACCGTCAACGATTTCGTTTTGAAGGCCGCAGTCGTGGCCGCGGTCAAAGTTCCGCGGGTGAATGCGGCATTCGATGGCGACTCAATTGTGCAATACGCCGATGTCGATCTTGGCATCGCGGTCGCGATTGAAGATGGTTTGCTCACGCCGGTGATTCGCGCGGCGCAAAATAAGTCGCTCCGCGAAATCAGCGAAGCGGCCAAAGATCTCGCGAGCCGCGCCCGAAACAAACGGATGAAGCCCGAAGAATTTCACGGCGGCTCGTTCACCGTTTCAAATCTCGGCGGGATGGGAATCGATTCGTTCAGCGCGGTGATCAATCCACCGCAAGGTTTCATTCTCGCCGTCGGCAAGATCGATAAGGTGCCGGTAGTCGATGCGTCCGACCAAATCGTGGTTGGTCATCGGATGTCGATCTGGATGAGCTGCGATCATCGCGTCATCGACGGAGCGCTCGGCGCGGAGTATTTGAAGGAACTCCGCCATCTTCTCGAGAATCCGGCGCTGCTTTTGGTTTAGCGTGCTAATATGTTTGGTAGCGCGCGCGTTTCGACTGTTGACGGTTGAAGCACCGCGCGCAAAGCGTGCGCTACCCAACATCGTGAGCCTACGGCGCTCTCGTTTCCCAGGCGGCAAAATCGTCCAGCGTCTCGCGTGTTTTTTGCACAGCGAAGGCGAGCACAGTCGCGTCGTCGACGAAACCGAGGCCGGGAATCCAATCAGGAATAAGGTCCCACGGGTCGAGCACGTAGATGATCGCGCCGATTATCAGGACAAGATTAGCAAACCGCACGTTGCGGTACTCGCCGCGATAGTAGGCGCGAGTCAAGCGCAGCATCGCTTGAAGGTAGGTCCACATGTCCTTAAACGGCGCCTTCGGGACCGATTTCGTTTTGCGAACGGCTTCATGAAATAACTCCCGCAACGCGTCCGGATTTTTCGCGAACCATTTCGCCCGGTCCAACACTGCCGCGAAAACGCGATTACGCCTTGGATCTTTCGCCAGCGCCTTTCGTTTCCCTTTCACAATCGAACCGGACTATCTGCCACGGCAATCGGCGGAGTCAAAACGCGCTTATTTCCCAGGCCATGAAATCGTCGAGCGTTCCGCGCGTGCGCGCGAGCGCGAACGACATGACCGCGGCGTCGTCCACAAAACCGAGGAACGGAACTTCGTCCGGGATGAGATCGAACGGATCGACGAAATAATTCATCGCCGTGATGATCCAGAGAAGTCCTTCCTGTGGAACGTTGCGATATTCCCCGCGAAAATAAGCGCGGATCAATCGCAACATCGCCTGGACGTAGGGCCACGAATGTTCAAACGGTTCCTTTGGAACTGCGGCGGCTTTTCGTCCGGCTTCCTCGAACAGCGCCCGCAAGCGCTCGGGATCGTTCACGTGCGTGCGCGCGTCGGCCAAGGCGCGCGCGAACGCTTCGCTGCGCAACGCCGCCTTCGGTTGCGAAACCTTGCGCTCAACTCGTTTCGGAGCCGGCTTCTTCAACGTCACGCGTGCCTTGGATTTCTTTCTCTTCACGCGGTCTATCAAAGCATCTCGAATTGTTCATGAGAAGACGTTTGTCTTGGATTTTTTGGACGGAAAGATCGATCAGAAGCGAGATAAATCTCGGTGCTCGGCTTCCTCAGGCGCATGTGCTAGGTGCCTCCCGCCGTAAAGTTGGGACACTTGTTTTGTTCGCCATTTAAAGGAAGTGTGCCAACGCTGGATGGAAACTCGGCCCGAGGAAAAAAATCTCGAAACCGTCTCGTTCGTCGTGCACGCGACGCGTGGAGTGATTCGCGATCAACGAACACGACGCAAAGCGATGGTGGTCCTGCTCGCGCTCGCCGTGTTGATGTTGCTCGCGGGATTCACCGTGTTCCAATCGATGATGAATCCGCGGGAACATCCATGGTTCGTGATCTCGTTTTGGATCGTCTGCGTCTGGCTGACTTTCACGGCGATGCTCTTGGCAATTTTCGATTTGCTCATCATTCGACGAGAAGCGCGACAAGCGCAGCGTGCGTTGCGGGAAAAGTTGGAAATCTCGGACAAGTGACGAACGGTTGGAAGACGCGCGAAGAAATGGAAGCCAGCGAACGCGCGACGCTCGCGTCGTTCGCGCAAAAATCCGGCGATTCGCGCGGCCGAGAGTATCCGGAACAAAGCCACGCCTATCGCACCGAGTTTCAGCGTGACCGCGCGCGGATCATTCATTCACGCGCATTCCGCCGGCTCGAATACAAAACCCAGGTTTTCTTAAACGGCACGGGCGACCACTTGCGGACGCGGTTGACCCATTCAATCGAGGTTGCGTCGATCAGCCGGACCATCGCCCGCGCGCTCGCACTCAACGAGGATCTCGCGGAAGCGATCGCGCTGGCGCACGATCTCGGGCACACACCATTCGGACATTCGGGCGAAGAAGTTCTCGCTGAATGCATGCGCGACCACGGCGGCTTTGAGCACAACAGGCAAAGTTTGCGCGTGGTTGAGCTGCTCGAGAACGCGTATCCGGATTTTCCGGGATTGAACCTGACGTTCGAAGTTCGGGAAGGTTTACGGAAGCACCAACGGGAAAATGGATTTCCGTCGCTCGAAGCGCAGATCGCGGATTTGGCGGACGAGATCACCTATTACAGTCACGATCTCGACGATGCGGTCGATTTTGATGTTCTGGCTGCGGTGCAACTGAACGAGAACGAAGTCTGGAGACGGAGCCAGCAACACGTGCTGGCGCATTATCCGGACGCGCGCGAACCGGAACTACACAAACTGATCATTCGAAACATTATCGACGTGCAAGTGCAGGACGTCGTGGCGACCAGCGCGGCGTCTATTTCAAAAGCGAATCCCACAAATGCCGACGACGTGCGCAAGCAACCGGCGGCGCTGATTCGTTACAGCGACGAACTCCACAAGGCGAACGCCGCGCTGCGAAAATTTCTCTACGCGAATGTTTATTATCATCCACGAGTCGCGGAAGTGAACCGCCGCGCCTGCGAGATGTTGAAGAAAGTTTTCGAAAGTTACGTCGCCGATCCGCGCCAGCTCGGCGAGGTTGCGACGAGTCGCCTCGAGCAGGAAGGCTTGCATCGCACCGTCTGCGATTACGTCGCGGGAATGACCGACCGCTACTTGATGGAAGAATACGCGCGAATCACCGCCGCCTGATGCCAGCAGCACTTGGTTAGGTGCCAGATATAGCTAAACTTGGTTTATGTCGGCTGTTGGTTTCCGCAACATGATCAAGATCTTCGCACGTTCGCGCTCGTTGCGCCTCACTGCTGATATGGTGCGCCAACGAAGGCCAACCGCATCGCTCGGCCACTTGCGTTGGTCCGGCCGAGATATTTTTTATCGATCAGGAACCCGCGATCCTTTTGTTCTGTATCAGGTTCTGTACAGGAGGGGCAAGAAAGCAGAGTATTACGTGCCTCCGGTCTTCAGACCCAAGATTATTCTCGACGTCGGCAGTAACATCGGCGCTTCCATTATTTATTTTCATCAGCAGTTTCTCGAGGCCAACATTTTTGGATTTGAACCCCATCCCGACACTTTTCGGATCTTGCAAAAAAATGTCGGGCACCTGCGTCGTGTCACGATTTTTAACTGTGGTCTCGGAGCAGTTCATGAGCGTGTTGCCGTCCCCGCGGATAAGGTACATTTTGGCAGGTTTAACGTTCGCGGCCGCTTCAAGGATCGCGGATTCCCTGCCGGTCCAGTAGAGTGCGAGGTCCGGCGATTAGATGATGTCTTGCGCGAAATCGGAATCACGCAGGTCGACCTGATTAAGATCGACTGCGAGGGCGCGGAAGCCGAAATTTTTTCAACTTTGCCCGACGAGATTTTGACTCACTGCCGATGGATTGTTGGCGAACTTCACGATCACACCGGCTTCGAGGTGCTCGCACGTTTGGCGCCGCATTTTCACCTGGATTTGAAAAAGAAGATGTTTCGTCCGCGGTTTCGTTTTCACGCATGCAACATCAGCAAAGTGGAGCAGCTGTCCCGCTCCGATGTCGACGCGCTGCAGCGTTGAGGCTGTCACGAGGCGGACCGGTCGTCTGCCCGGCACGGTCTGCGATTACGTCGCCGGAATGACCGACCGTCATTTAATGGAGGAATACGCGCGGATTACCGGCGATCGTTCAACCGTTGGTGCGTAGTTCGTCAAAAGAGCGTTGCACCCACGCCCCAGTACTTGTGGTATTTTGAGGCTGTTGCTTTGTCCATGTTCTCCTCCGAAACAGCTTCGGTGTGGTCGTGCTGGCAAATTTGCTGGTAACGTTGGTGTTCGGTTTCTCCGCCCACGTATGCCACGCCGGCTTTCTCGTCTTTGAAGACGTAGTAAATTTTTCCGTTCACATTGGCGCGCCCCAATTTCCCATCTGTTAGCGAGTCGTAGACCTCGCGTTTCTTTGCTGTGTCAGGCTTGCGGACTTTGAAACCAGCGGCAGTAAGTTCCGATTTGGAATTATGTGGTTGCATTGCGGCGCAGCCGGTGAACACGCCGACAATTGCCACGGCCAGAATGAGACCTAACGTTGAGTTCTTCATTTTTCCTCCGTTATTGGAAGTGAGATCTTAGTGAGAGGCGGTGGTGGCCACAAACCGAGAATGCGTTCGGTTTTACAAGCGCCTACGCGGCGGCGCTGCCGATTTCGTCCTGAAGAAACGTGATGAGCAAGCGCAGGCGTCGGTTGACGGAAGGTTCTTCGAGCATGCGCTGACGTCGGAGGGGATCGTCGACGAAAGTTGAGGCGACGAGATCGGCGAGCATTTCCAAATCACCGAGCTGCGCGAGGTAACGATCGACTTTTGGCGGAAGCTGGCGGCCGGCGCGTTTTAGTTTCCGATAAAGCTCGAGAACTTTTTCACCGAGCGCTTCGGTTTCAACCGTCGCATCCTCGCTCGATTCGACGATGTCGATCTTGGCGACCGGGAACGGCGCTTCCTGTTCGAAACTGGTAAATCGGACGCGATGCAAACCCTGGAGCACGAGATTCGAAGTTCCATCGCCGCGTCCAACGCAGGCGCGAATCAGGCCGACGGTTGCGAAATGAAAGAAATCTTCGGGCGCGTGCCATTCGGGGCAACTTGGTTTGATCAGCGCGACGCTGAACATGCGGTCGCGTTGCAGCGCATGCTCAAGCATTTCGCGGTAGCGCGGCTCGAAAATGTAAAGCGGCAATAAGGCATGTGGAAAAAGGACCGCGCCCGGCAACGGCATCACCGGTACTTCGTCAGGCAAAGTTATCGCCCCGTCTTCCATCCCTCGCTTGTAATTTTCAACGCGGCAGTGCCGAACGCAACACGTCGATGGACAATTGGCCTTCGACATTCGCCCGCGTAATCGCGGCGTAATTTAATGCAGAACCGCAGCGGGCCAGGAAAAGACGCGAGATCCCGCCGAGTTTGCCGATGCCCATCGCGCTTATCCGAAGGTTTGAGTCTTTGTTTGTCATGAAATCGACGAGGCGCGCCAGCGCGGCGGGGTTGTCGGTCCGCGTCGCGACTTTGAAGACTTCGACGCCGATCGCTTTTGCGCGTTTCGCCTTGGCACATAAGCTGCGCGACGAGGGGGTGGATTTGAAATTATGGTACGACCAAATCCGACCAACCTTGCGTTTTTGCGCCTGGGCCAGAAGCGATTCGAATTCGCGGGCCGAACGCAGTTCCATGTCCACATATCTTGCGCGCGGCAGAAATCGAAGAAGCAGTTCTCGCCGGACGGCCAACGACAACTTGTTCGCGCCGCCTTCACGCGGATCGCGCGCGGTGATAATGAGCGGCGCACGCAGGCGCGAGATTTTTTTCTCAAGGCGACTCGTTATCGGAACAAGACAATCGAGACGAAGCTCGAAAAGATCGGGCGGTTGTTTCAACGCCATCGCGGCTTCGAAATCGTCAGCCGAAGAAATGACAGCCACGAGTTGGGGTCCCACTGCTTTGACCGGTCTCCGCGTTGTCATATACTTGTTGTTTCCGAAGTCAGGGAAGAGCGTTAACTGCTCCTTTGTAGCATGCTCGCGCGACGACAGGAACTAAACACGCAGCTGCAAGTCGTGATCGATGGCTTTCTGCTCGCCATTTCGCTGTGGGTGGCGTGGGTGCTTCGCTACTACGGCACTTACTGGTTCGATCTCAAAGACACAGTCGATCCGTTTCACAACTACCACTGGCTCTTCATCGTTATCATGCCGTTCGGACCGATCCTGCTCGACCTGCAGGGTTTTTACCAATCGCCGCTGAACAAAACAATGTGGCGCTCGCTGGTGCAGATCGCGCGGGCAATGATCGGGCTCAGCATCATCGTCAGCGCGTGCGTGATTTTTCTCCGGTTCCCGTTGGTAAACCGATCAGTGCCGTTGCTTTTCATTTTCATCGGCACGGTGGTGTTGTTGGCGAAGGAACGCATAATCGCCGCCCGTCTGCGACGTCGCGCGGTGCGCGGAGTGGAACGCGAACCGGTGTTGCTCGCCGGCCTTCCGGAAGATATTGCTGCGCTTGAACGGACTTTCACGGCTGAACAAAAATTATTGATCGACCTGGTCGCACGGATCGACATCGACCACCAACCAATTTCCGATTTGGTCGAAGCGATGCACAAGCACGCAGTCTCACGCGTCATTTTCGCGGCCGGCCACAGTCGATTGAATCGCGTCGAAGAAGCGATCAGCGCCTGCGAAGTTGAAGGCGTGCCGGCCTGGCTCGTGGCCGACTTCATTCAGACATCGATCGCCAAACCGGACTTCGATGCATTCGCCGGGCGGCCGATGCTGGTTTTTCGTTCAACGCCGGAAGTTTCGTGGGCGCTCTGGATCAAGCGCGGCATCGATATCGTCGGCGCGCTCTTCGCCTTGTTACTGTCCGCGATCCCGATGGCGATCGTCGCGGTGATGATCCGACTGACGTCGCACGGGCCGGCGATTTTTCGCCAACGCCGGGCCGGGCGTTTCGGCAAGCCGTTCGTCATGTACAAATTTCGCTCGATGACTGACGACGCGGAGATGCGGCGCGCCGAGCTAGAACCATTCAATCAAATGAGCGGCCCCGTTTTCAAAGTTGAATCGGATCCACGGATCACGCCGCTTGGACGCTGGCTACGGCGCACAAGCTTCGACGAGTTGCCCCAGCTTTGGAATGTGCTCGCCGGCGACATGAGCCTGGTCGGGCCGCGACCGTTGCCGCTTTACGAAGTGGAAAAATTTGAGAACACCGCGCAACGTCGTCGCCTTAGCGTCAAACCGGGACTGACGTGCCTGTGGCAAATCAGCGGACGCAACCAGGTCCGCGATTTTCGGGACTGGGTGCGGCTCGATCTCGATTACATAGACCGTTGGTCGCTGGCTTTGGATTTCAAGATCCTGCTCCGGACGATTCCGGCAGTGATCCTCGGGTTGGGCGCGAAATAGCGTACTATATATAGAGCGCGGCTAATCCTGCGGAGCGTAGCGCGCCAGCATTCGTTCGACATACTTCGCCAAAATGTCGAACTCGATATTTATCTCGTCGCCGGATTGAATGACGTCGATATTTGTGTACCGCTTGGTGTGAGGAATGATCCAGGCCGCGAAACTTTTCGGCAGAAGTTCCGCGATGGTTAGACTGATACCATTAATCGCGACCGAACCTTTGTAAGCCGCGTAATGCGCGAAGTCGGCCGGCAGATCGACTTCAAGGCGATGATCCGTTCCACTTCGTTCGAACGAGACCACTTTCGAGCTGCAATCGATGTGACCTTGGACGAAGTGGCCGCCCAACGGCGTGCCGGCAACAAGCGCGCGTTCAAGATTCACCAGGCTGTCGCGCCGAAGCTGTTTCAAATTCGTGCGGTCCAAAGTCTCCTCGAGAAGGTCGAACGTCAGCTGGTCCTCGCGCCGGGAGCTCACTGTTAAACAACAACCGTTTACTGCGACGCTGTCGCCAACGCTCGTTTTATTGGCCAGCCGCGGCGCGTTCACCTGCAATTGCGTGCCGCGATCGCTCATGCGGATCCAAAGCACTTTGGCAACTTCCTCGATCAACCCGGTGAACATGCGAGCGATTTTACCGCCTTCGCTTCGCTGAGCCAACTTTGTTTGCACACAAGGCGAGGGGGTCTTAATTCCCACGCAACAGTGCGCGCCGGATCATTTTCGAAATTCGCCGTCTGCGTCGGGTTAATCGCGATGACGTGGGCGGTTTTCGGCCAAACTTTGCGCTACAACTTCGTCAACTACGACGATCCGTTATATGTCTACGACAACCCGCACGTGCGCGCGGGCATTAGTTGGAATGGAATCAAATGGGCGCTCACTCACATCCACTCTCAGAACTGGCATCCGCTGACAACGATCTCGCACATGCTCGATTGCCAGCTTTTCGGCGTGAATGCTGGGCCGCAACATTTGGTGAATGTGTTCTGGCACAGCGTCGCGGTGATTTTGCTTTTTATTTTGCTCGCGTGGATGACGGAGAACTTTTGGGCAAGCGGATTCGTCGCCGCTGTCTTCGCGATTCATCCATTGCGGGTCGAATCTGTGGCATGGATCGCGGAGCGCAAAGATGTGCTCAGCGGGTTCTTCTTCATGGTCACGCTGCTTGCATATTTCCGCTGGACCCAAAAGCGAACCCTCGGCCGCTACATCACGATGGCGATCCTGTTCGCCTGCGGCCTGATGTCGAAGCCCATGCTCGTGACGACACCAATCGTTTTGCTGCTGCTCGATTATTGGCCGCTTCGACGATTTGAGAAATCGAGCGTCGCGAAACTGTTGATCGAAAAGATCCCGTTGTTTGCGCTTTCAATCGGTTCCGTCTTCGCAACGCTCTGGGCGCAAAATTTCGCGCTCGGTTCAACAGAGTTTCTGCCGCTGAAGTGGCGAATCACCAACGCCGTCTTCAGTTATTTCGAATACGTCCGGCAAATGTTTTGGCCGGTCGATTTGATTCCGTTTTACATTCATCCGGAAAATCGCCTTGAAAGCTGGCGGCTCGCGCTCGCGATTGTCGTTTTGGTTGCGATCACGGCGGTCGCGTTTGTTCGTCGTCGGCAAAATCCGTACCTGATCGTTGGCTGGCTTTGGTATCTCGTGATGCTCGTTCCGGTAATCGGAATTGTGCAGGTTGGTTTGCAAGGCCACGCGGACCGTTACACTTATCTGCCGCAGATCGGACTTTATGTCGCGTGCGTGTGGCTGATTTGCGATCTGACTAAATTGTGGCGCGTACAAAAGATTATTTTGGTCGGCGCCGCACTGGTCATCGTTGGCACGCTCTCAATCTTGTCGGCAAGGCAAGCAACCTACTGGCGCGATACGGAAACGTTGTGGCGGCGTACCCTCGTCGTGACGCCGGAGAGCGACGTGGCCCAAACCGGTTTGGGCGGAATCCTGTTTGTCCGCGGTAAAATCGACGAAGCGATTGGTCATTATGAGCAAGCACTACATTTGCGCGATGGCAATGTGGCGGCGCACTTTGGTTTGGCGAGAGCATTGGCGGCACAGCAAAAAATTGACCCGGCAATTTTCCATCTTCGGAAGGCCCTTGAGATTCAACCCGATTATGTCGCGGCCAGTAATGATCTCGGTGTCCTGTTCGCCAGTAAAGGGGAAATCAGGAAAGCGATTGCGGCATGGCGACGAACGCTGTCATTCGATGCGGACAACGCTGACGCGGCAAACGATATCGCGTGGGTGCGATCGACTGCAGTGGACGCAGATTTGCGCGACGGAGCGGAAGCGCTCGATCTGGCGCAACGCGCAATCAGAAGCGGCGGCGAGAATCCGGTCGTGCTGCGAACTCTGGCGGCAGCGCAAGCCGAGAGTGGCCAGTTCGCGCAGGCGGTTGCCACTGCTGAACAAGCCGAGACCTTAGCAGCGGAGAAAGGGGATCGCGCGATGGCGGAGAATCTGCGCTCGTGCGTCGAAGCCTTTCGGCGCGGTGAACCGTTGCACGTGACACAAGTTTCGCATTGAGGCAGTGCGGAATGGTTCATTGTCTTCGGAAGGGCCGGTCCGGGGGGGCTAAAAATTCTTTAATTTTTTACTAGGCAGTCGCCGGGAAATCCGGTAGAACCGCCGGAAAACGGGAACGTGCCCAGACAATGGGCTGGTTTGCCCGTTCAAAAAAATTTCAAAAAACTGAAAAAAAACCTTGTCAGCCTGCAGACTTTTCAATAATCCCTAGCCAAACCTAACCAAACCCATGGAGAAACCAATGACTAGAAACGTGCAAAAAACGTTGGGACTGCTTCGCATCGCTCTTTTGGCGAGCGTGGCACTACCATTAATCATCGCGACGAGCGTGCGCGCTCAAGACGCAACCGCGCCCACAGCGCCGACGACCGGATCGAACATCTCGGGTCAGGCACCGGCCGCCACTGAAGCCACGGCCGAACGCGTCATCGTGACCGGTTCAAACATTCCGACCGCAGAAGAAGTCGGTCCGAACCCGGTTGACACATATCGCCGCGACGATATCACCCGGTTGGGTGTCCGCACTCCAACGGATTTGATTCAGCGAATTCCGGCCGTTACCGGGTCAAACATTGGTGAGAACGTGACCAACGGCGGCGCTGGTGTAACCCAAATCAACCTCCGCGGTATCGATCCGAAGGAAACCCTGGTCCTTCAGGATGGACGGCGCCTGGCTAATTTCGCTTTCGCCGGTTCCTTTGTTGATTTCAACGTTTTTCCGTTAGGGTTGATCGATCACATTGACATCCTTAAAGACGGCGCGTCACCGATTTATGGAACAGAAGCCGTCGCGGGTGTCGTGAACGTCTTTCTGATTCACCACTTCCGTGGGTTGGAGGTTTACGCGAGCTATGGCAACACCAATCTTGGCTTCGCTAATGACCAGGGCACAGAAACGGCATACTTGCTTGCAGGTGCTGGCGATGACAAAACAAACATCGTCGTTTACGCCGGCATCTACAATGCCGCGGCCATTTATTCGCGCGATGTCAATATTGCTCACGATGCAAATAAGAAGAGCTTCGGTGGCCTTGACATCCGCAGCGGTAACCTGCCAGGACGGGTGACCAGCAGGTTCTTCCTTGGCTTGGCCGCACCCCCTTTCAAGCTCAACCTGAAAACGCCGACGCCGCACTCTTCGGCAAACCAGTTCACTGACCCAGAGTACGCTGCAGCTGGTAGTCCGGGTCTGACCTCGGAGCGCACTGCTTTCAACTTCTCCGACCTTACACCGTCGGTGCCCGCTACGGATCGGGAGTATTTGTATGGGTCGTTTGACCGCGATCTCTGCGACAAATACCTGACCATGTATGCCGACTTTAAGTACGTGCGGCAATTCTGGAACGGCGGCTTGGCCCCGGCACCCTTCACTCCTGATATCTGGACCGACTCGACTCACCCGTTCGGTATCAGTGCTGCCGGTATCAGCGTGCCGACCCAAAATGCGTTCAACCCGTTTACAACGGCTGATTACACTTCGCCAGGTGGCTTCAACCCTGTGTTCCCGAACACGCAAGCGAGCGCTGCGCCTGTGGGAACCGAGTTTACTACCGGGGTCCGCTATCGTGGCATTGAAGCTGGATTGCGCACTGACAAGATCTATGACGATAACTACGTCTTCACCGGCGGTCTAAAGGGTAATCTGGGCGAATTCGCCAATGCTTGGGACCAGCTGAAAACGTGGGAATGGGACTTTGGCGTTCGTTACAATGAGGATTACCGCATTGAGCGTTTCGGCGGCATTGTAAACAACAACGCTTTGCGGACCGCCCTTCTGGATACAGACCCGGCGACGGCGTTCAACCCATTTGGCACTGGAAAGCACAGTAACCCTAAGTTCGTTCTCGACCGAGTCTATGTGACGACGAACCACGTCGGATGGACCTCACTGCTAACAGAGGACCTCACTCTGCGCGGCGATGCATTCAATCTGCCTGGAGGCGCAGTCCGATTTGCGGTTGGTGGTGTCCATCTCACTAATCACACGATTGATAATCCGGACCCATTGACAGCGTCTGGTCAAACCACCGGTGCTACAAACTTCGCTCCGACCCGCGGCAGTCGCGACTCCTGGTCGGTATTTGAGGAAGTGCGTGTTCCGGTAACCGGGCCGACGTGGAATTTCCCCGGCGCCTACAGCTTGGAGCTTGGCTACGCTGAGCGTGAAGAGTTTTATAGCGATTTCGGCCAAACGCAGCGGCCGAAGTTCGACGTTCGGTGGCAGCCGATAGACCAGTCCCTGACGTTGCGAGCCGCCTACATCGAGGCCTTCCACGCTCCAGCATTGGGCGAGTTGTTCTCGGGAACAGCTCAAGGCTTCCCGGGCTTGACCGACCCGTACAATCCCACGTTTGCCTCACAGTATGAGCAACACACCTTGGGTAATCCCAACCTTAAACCGGAAATTGCTTATGAGTACACCTACGGTGGCGTGCTCACCCCGGGTAAGTGGTGGGCGCCGTTGCAGGGCCTGACTCTGAGTGCTGACCTCGTTCACATCGATATCCGAGGGTTTACCGCGACCTTGACTCCGCAGACGGTACTCCACCTTTCGGAAACTAATCCATCATTCCTGTTTATTAATGGCCCTGGGCCTCTTACGCAGTCTTGGTTACAGCGCGATGGAAGCGCAACCGCGCCGATTCTTTTGATAAACACGCCTGAGGCGAACCTCGGGCGCTTCATCACTACCGCCTGGGATTTCGAGGCGGTAGAAGTCTTCGATACCAGTCGGCTCGGCCACGGAGATTGGGGAACGTTTACCGCCACGACGAACTGGACGTACTTGGTGGATGCCGATATCCAATTCTTGCCTGGCGGCCCGAGACAAACCGTTGTGGGCAAATACGGTGGCGGCTTCCAAGGAGCAAACGGTTTCGGTAACTTCACTCATAATCGGGCTTATTTCAGCTTGTTCTATGATGGGCCCACGGGCTCCTGGATGCAGGGAATCGATACCGGAGCCGTTGTCCATTACATCGGCCAATACTGGGACATTGGATCCGACACTGTTTCGGACCCAGTTCATGGCAGTGCCTTGGATCGCAAGGTGCGCGAATGGACAACCCTGGACCTAATCTTGAATTACACGTTCAACTTGCCACCGCCGGCGGCGCAAAGTGAGGTAGCTGGCTACGCCAAAGATGGTGGGAAGAACGTGAAGATGAAGGACGGCAAGGAGAAGAACGTGATGCCGGTTTCGACCGCGGAGTACAACCCGTGCGGTTGGAGAGCGTGGCTGAATAATACTACACTCACGTTAGGCGTGGATAACGTATTCGATAAGCCGCCACCATTTGTCGCTGGCTTCGCTGAGAGCGGTGACGCCCAGGGTTACGATGAATCGGTCGCGAACGATAAAGGCCGTCTGTGGTACGTGGCGATCAAGAAACGGTGGTAAAGTTCCTGCAAAAATTGTGACTTCAGCGGCCGGGTCGATGTGACCCGGCCGCTTGCTTTACAGAGGTTGCGCAACTCGTGATAGGGCTTACGTATTGGCGGTGAAACTTCGCCGGCCCACGCGCGAAGGGTATAATTTGATTTGTGATTGGTGAACGGCGTCACAAGACTCTGCTAGTCGGCACCGCGCTTCTCTTTTTTTTCTGGCTATTCATGCTGGCGAGTCTTCGTCATACGAGCCAAACGTTGGATGAAGGCGTTCACGCTTCAGCGGGTTACACGTTCTGGCATTTTAACGATTACCGCTTTAATCCTGAAAATGGAAATCTTCCACAGCGGATCATCGGTCTCCCGTTGCTTTTCGGAAGCTACAGGTTTCCTCCGCTGACCAGTCAATCCTGGGTTAATGCGCAGGAATGGGACCTCACCTGGGATTGGTTTTACAACCTTGGGAACGATGCGGACGCGATGAATCTCCGGGGACGCGCTGCCGTCGGCCTAATCGCCGCGCTCCTTGGATTCCTGGTATGGAGGTGGTCATCCCAACTTTTTGGAGAGGCTGGAGGGATTGTTTCCCTGCTGCTCTACGTCATGAACCCATCGATTCTCGCAAATGGTGCGCTGATGACCTCCGACATCACCGTCTCGTTCTTTTTCTTAGCCGCGGTTTGGATTTGGTGGAAAATGTTGCGAGGCATCACAGCGGCGCACTTGCTCCTCAGCGCATTGGCCACGGCTGGAGTTATTCTTTCGAAAATGTCTGGCGTTTTGATTGCTCCCATTATTCTAGTTTTGCTTATCGCCCGAGGCGCTGACCCGGCACCGCTTTCATTATCGTTTGTCGGGGAGCGAAAATTCCACCGTTGGCCAGAAAAATCGCTCATGCTTTTGGGGCTAGTTGTCGCGGAGCTGACCATCGTTCTGATTGCGGTGTGGGCGTCTTACGGTTTTCGATTTTCGGCATTTTCCCCTCAAATGCCCGCTGGGCAGTGGACCGGAGATACTTGGGAGGCAGTGCTGGAAAAGCCGCTGCCAATGAGTTTGCTCGAGCGTATCAACCTTAATTCGTCTCAGCGTGATTCTGTCGAGCAGATTTTCATTCGCGATGGAGCCGAACAGCAGGCTTGGTCGAGCGCGTCCGTCAACGCTCTCAATGAAATCGGTCGCGACGTTCTGACGGCGGATCAGTCCGCACACCTAAAGCAGGCCATGGATGCGCCATCAACCCATTTCGTTCCGCGCATCCTCGAATGGCTGCGGTTCAACCGGCTTCTGCCAGAGGCCTATATTTATGGATTTGCCCATGCATGGCACAATTCGCGACAGCGTGCGGCGTTTTTCAATGGCGATTTTAGCTTGTCCGGCTGGTGGACGTTTTTTCCATATACTTTTGCGGTAAAAACACCGTTACCGGCCTTTGTTGTAATCGGGGTCGCGATTGCCGCTGTGGTATCCCATCTACGTCGCGGCCAAGAATCGATTCGGAGAAGCCTGGCTACTTCGTTCTATCGCACGCTCCCGCTGTGGACCTTGTTTTCGGTTTATTGGGCCGTGGCGATTTGTAGTCACCTCAATATCGGACACCGCCATATCTTACCGACCTATCCGCCTCTCTTCGTGCTCTGTGGGGCAGTTGGCGCCTGGTTTAGTTCGCGTAACCACGGTAAAGGTCAAAGCCGACAAAATCGTCGGGCCCTCTTTGCGCGCGTCACTGTCATAATCGCTCTTGTCGCTTTACTGGCCGATGTCGGTTACCAGTTCCCGCATTACATCGCGTACTTTAATGGGATTATCCGGCCGGCTCGCGCCTATCGCCATCTGGTGGATAGTTCACTCGACTGGGGTCAGGATCTGCCGCAAGTCGGAAGTTATATCAGAGAACGAAAGCCTTCAGCCCCTCACCTTTCGTATTTCGGTTTTGCAAATCCTGTTTATTACCAGATTCCGGCGATTTATGAATATTCCGCGCCGAATCGCTATCGAACTGCTCCAGTAAGATTGCTTCAGTTCCCCGCCTCCGAAGCGGACTCATCCTTGGCCGAGTTCTTTCGAAATGAACCAGATTACGACGAGCAGATTGTCGGAAGGGGGCGTCAAGGTGATGATGTTTTCGTAGTTGCAATTAAAAAGGCGAATACTCTTCGGCTAACCCCAGGAACTTATTTTATAAGTGCTTCTCTTGTGCAGCCAATAACGCTGCCGCGGCGAGGTGCGATTGGTCCGTGGAATGCGCGGCTAGAGCGGGAATATCAAAACGCTGTTCACCTTGTTAGCGGATTATTGACGGACGATCCCGCATTACGCGCAGATTTGCTGAAACGGATGCCTCCGGAAAAGTGGAATGAAGCAATCTCGAATTATGAGGTTTTGCGGTTTCATCGATTGGCTGCATTTCTTCGCCAGCGCGAGCCCAACGACACGATTGGCGGCTCGATCCTAATTTACGATTTGACCGCGGATGGCCTGACAGCCGCCCTTGACGGCCCTCCGCCGGAATTGGGCGAGGATGTGGCGTCGCAGGAAGCTGCTAAACTTCGATAGCCTTGAGTAAACGTCGCAATTCGTCGTCCTGGCACCGGGTCCTCTTATTGATAGTCATTGAAATTGCACTCATCTTGGTTGCCTACCTGCCTGCTCTTAAGGGTGACTTTCTTTGGGACGATGATCGCTACGTGACTCACAACGCGTTACTGACCGAGCCAGATGGTTTGAGCCGGATCTGGTTCTCACTTGATGCGCCTTCCCAATACTTTCCGCTTGCTTACACGCTTTTGCGGATCGAACGCGCATTCTGGGGGTTGGATCCAGCCGGCTATCATTGGGTGAATATTCTTCTCCATATAGCCAATGCCCTCCTCGTTTGGCGCGTTCTTAGACGTTTGAATGTGCCCGGCGCTTGGCTGGCCGCCGTGATTTTTGCGTTGCATCCAATCCAGGTCGAATCGGTCGCTTGGATTTCGGAACTGAAGAACGTACTAATGGGATTCTTTTTTCTCCTCACCTTGTTGGTCTGGATTGAGTATGTCGATCCGTGCGGCCATCGCCGGCGAATCTTCTACGTTGCCGCGCTCCTTTTTTATTTCCTGGCGCTCACGGCCAAATCAACTGCGTGCACGCTGCCGGCCGCGCTGTTGTTAGTTCTTTGGTGGCAGCACCAACCGATCGGGCGCAAAGCCCTGTTCGAAGTCGCACCCTTTGTTGTTTTGGCGATCGCGGTCGGGCTCATCGCGATTTGGTGGGAAAAATATCATCAAGGCACGCGTGTGCTCGTTGCGCTCGCGCCGCTGGATCGGTTGTTGATCGCGACCCGTGCGATCTGGTTTTATCTCAGTAAAATCTTTTGGCCGTCGGACCTAACGTTCATCTATCCGCAATGGAAGATCAGCCCTTCGGATTCGGTGGCTTACGTTTGGCTCGTGCTGACAATCATCGTGGCCGCTCTTATTTATTTCGGACGGCGTTTCGTTGGACGAGGGCCTGAAGTAGCGGCTCTATTTTTTGTAGCAACACTGGGCCCGTTGCTGGGGTTCGTCATGCTTTATACCTTCCGCTACACGTTCGTCGCGGACCATTATCAATATCTTGCCTGCATTGGTCCGATCGCGCTCGCAACCGGCGGCTTCATTCGATTCACCGAAAAAATCAAAAACGGACAATGGATTGCATGGAGTGGAGCCTGCGCTGTGGCGGCATGTCTCATTTTTTTGACCGTTCGGCAAAGCGAGGGTTATCGGGACATGGAAACACTTTGGAGAACCACGATTGCGAAAGATCCAAACTCCTGGATCGCCTACAACAATCTCGGAGTTGTCCAGTTCGAGAAAGGCAACGTCGACGATGCCGTTGCAAAATATGAACACTCGCTCCAGTTGCATCCCGATTATCCTGAAGCGCACTACAATCTCGGCACCGCTCGGCTTCAACAGGGCCAGGCTGACGACGCGATTCGGGAATGCGAATTAGCGCTGAAGCTGCTGCCCAACGACCCAGATACTCACGTTGTCCTCGGGAATGCATTCCTTGCCGAGGACGATGTCGATCAGGCGATCCGCGAATATGCGAAGGCGTTAACAATTCGGCCGAACGATTCCAACGCGCATTACAATCTCGGGGTAGCATTCCAACAAAAAGGCGAAACGGACCGGGCAGCTCGTGAATTCGAGAAAGCGAATGAGCTTGATCAACGCCAAAAGCTTGAACGCTCCGCACCGGGTCAGTTCCAGTAATGGCCGTGGTTTGCTCGGTAATATTCGAGCGTTTCTTTCAATCCTTGATCGAGCTTCACTTTCGGGCTCCAACCGAGTGACTTGCCGATCTTGCTGAAGTCCGAGTAATAGTCGCCGATGTCGATCGGCTTTCGGTCTTCGGGAAATGGAACCAGCTCGTACTGGCCGCCGCCGTTGACTTGAACGAGCAGCTCCGCCAACTCCTTCAGGCTGACATGTTCCCGATGACCGAGATTGAAGACTTGGCCATCCGAATTGTTACTGACCGCAGCGAGCAAAAGCGCGTCCACTACGTCGCTCACGAAATTGAAATCGCGGCGTTGTTCCCCAGTTCCAAAAACCTGAATCGGCTTTTTCTCGATCAATTGGCGGATCCAAATTCCAAGGAAAGTCTGGCGCGCATCCTTTACTCGCATGCCGGGGCCGTAGGTATTGGTTAAGCGCAACGCGCACGCGCGAATTCGATAAACATCATTGTAGAGCAGGTGATACCACTCGCCGGCTAGTTTGTTAATTCCATTAACGTCGACCGGATTGATCGGGTGCTTTTCGTCTGCCGGGAGATATTTCGGACGTCCGTAGACTTGCCGGGTACTGGCGAAAACAATTTTCACGTCGCGGTTGTGCAGGCGGCAGGCTTCCAGGATCTGCAGCTGGGCCGCAGCATTGATGTTCAGGTCCGTCAGCGGATCGGTCATCGAATCGAGATGACTGGTCTGACCAGCGAGATTGAAAAGAAACCGTCGGTTCTTGATCAGCGCGGCCATTGCGACCGCATCGCGGACATCGGTAAGATCGACGATTACCCGCTCGCGGATGTCGTGAATATTGAAAACATTTCCGCCATATTCCGGGATCAGGCTATCGACGAGGGTGACCTTTGCTCCAAGGTCGACCAGCCTGCGGGCCAACGCCGAGCCGATAAACCCCAAGCCGCCGGTTATGAGAATGTCGGCCCCGATAAAAATGTTGTAATCCTGTGGCACTACCGAATTGTAGGTCGCCTTCAAAAAGATTTTCTATAACTTTTCGCGCTTTTTTTGGCACAATCGGCCAATCTTAGCCGCCACCTGATGCCCGACGAAACAGATTTATCGCTGGTGATTCCCGTTTACAACGGAAGCCGTACCATTGGTCCGCTGGTCGAGCACACGATTAAAATATTTGGATCGACATCTTTCGAGGTCGTTTTGGTCAACGACGGCTCCGAAGACGACAGCGAACGTGCTTGCGCGGCTCTCGCGGAAAGGTTCCCGGACGCAGTTGTCTTCGTGCACTTGAGCCGGAATTTCGGCGAACATAACGCCGTGCTCGCCGGATTTAAGCAAGCGCGCGGACGTTACATCGCGGTCCTCGATGACGACGGCCAGAATCCCCCCGAAGAGGTGAGCCGGATGTTGGAGGAGTTAAAACGCAAGAACTATGACGTGGTTTACGGCCACTACATCGAGAAGAAACATTCGTGGTTTCGAAACGCCGGGAGCTGGTTCAACGATCGAATTGCAACTCTCATGCTGCACAAACCGAGCGATCTTTATCTCTCGAGTTTCAAAGTCATGAACCGGTTTCTGGCCAACGAGATCATTAAATATCACGGACCGTATCCTTACACCGACGGTTTGATTTATCGCGTGACGCGCAACATTGGCCAAATACCAGTCGAACATCGCGCCAGTGAGGCCGGTCCTTCGCGATATACTTTTCGAAGGCTGATCAGGTTGTGGCTCAACATGTTTTTGAATTTTTCGATCAAACCGCTGCGGCTTTCCATTTATGTCGGACTTCTCACATCGTGCTTAAGCGTGGTCGCACTCATCGCAATCGTGATCGATAGAATTTGGATTACGCCGAACGTGACGCTTGGAATTCCGACGGTACTTGGAACGATTGTCCTGCTCGCCGGCATCCAATTAATGATTCTCGGCCTGGTGGGCGAATATCTCGGCCGTCTTTACCTCGATCAAACCGGCACGCCGCAATACGTGATTCGTTACGCCATACGTGACGGCGCGAAGGCGGAGGGATCGCGCACGGGGTGGCCGGACGAACAACGCAGCGCGAGATGAACCCGGGTTTCGCTTGAATGTTCTCGTGGGCGCTTTGGGTAAGAGGGTCATGTCCGAACATCGTGGACGCAGAAGTTCGGTGAACTGAAAGCCGTGCAGAAGGAAGAATACGAAACGATGTTCCGTGTCGAGGAGGCGCATTGGTGGTATGGCGCTTTGCACCGGCTTATTTTTCAAACATTGGAGAAGGAGCTGCCAAATTGGCGTCAAGAACAAATCCTCGATGCCGGCTGCGGCACCGGCGCTATTTTGCAACGGCTCGGCAACCCGGAAAAGAATGTCGGGATCGATTTAGCCGACGAAGCGATTTCGATCTGCCGGCGCCGTGGACTTCACAACGTTCGACAAGGAGATATTTGCGCGTTGCCATTCGGTGACGATTCGTTCGATGCAGTCATTTGTTCGAGCGTTCTCTACCATCAATGGGTCAGTGACATTGCGACTGCTGTCCGCGAGATGCATCGCGTATTGCGCCCCGGTGGTTTGCTTCTTGTGAACGTTCCCGCGTTTCGTTTTCTTCACAGCGCACACGATGAAGCGGTCATGACCGCACGAAGATTCCGGAAACCTGAGATCCGGAAACTACTGCTCGACCAGAATTTCACAATTGGCCGGCTGACCTATTGGACGACGCTGTTATTTCCGCTCGCCGTGGCGGCGCGCACACTCGGTGGATCACAGATGGGCCGGGACTTCGAGGCGAACGAACCATCCTTTTTGCAACGAACCCTCGCGCAAATTATGCTGTTTGAAATTAGTCTCGTCCGCCGAGTGTCATTCCCGTTTGGCGTCGCGTTGTTAGCGGTCGCCAGAAAATAGGGCCTCAATCGTTTGACCAGTCGACCCGAGCCACTTTCGAATTCGGAAAGGTTTGGGTTCGCGGAAACAGGTAGCTGCCGTCGGAGAAGCGGTGAAAATGAATGTCTTCACGATTTTCCCACACGGTTTCTTCTATCTCCAATACGGTGGTGATCTTACCGCCGCGTTCGACCAGTTCTTTTAGCACGTCGTTAATTGCGTAACCGGGACCGGTCTCCCAGGCCGACCGCCAGACAATCCAGCGGGCGTGGTCCACTCCAAAAACAAATTCTGGAAGGCCCAACTCACGGGCGCGTTGATAAACCGGATAGGTTTGGAGAATCCCCATCGCTTGTGGCAGCCGCGTGTAAAAGTAAGTGGGTTCCATTCCGTAATTCACAATCACAATGTCGCCAGGCTTCGCGTTTTCCTGCAGAAACTTGCAGCTCCTCTCCACGGTCCCAGGGTTTTCGCGCCACAGATCGCGAACAAACATGAACAGCCCGCTGCCAAGAAAGCGGTCCACGACTTTCGCAGGCACGTGCGCGCCAACCGAATATTTCCCGGAACTAAAAAGCCCATTCGGATTGAAAGCAACCCACGGAGTGAGCTGCGCGAATTTGGTGAACGCAAAAATGACGAGCACGACAATCGCAATCGCGACTCGGTTGCGCGATACTTTGACAATCGCGATGGCGGCGACCATTGCAGTTAGCGGAAGCACGGGGGACGCGTAGCGCATGCCCGCGAGCCAAATGCTGTCGCTTGATTGAGTGATCGCGATCCCAAGGCCGTAAACGAGAATTGTCGCAAGCGCGCTTAGCACGATCGACATTTCGTTTGGTTCCAGGAGCAGCGATGAATTTGGCGACGAAGTCTTCGGATCGGCGGCAGCTTGCGAACGCATGTTCAGTCTCACCCAGATCGCGGCGCCGATAAGGAGAATCATGCTGCCGATGAGCGGCGTTACGGATGTGCATTCGACAAAGGCCTGCGTGCAGCGTTCGATAAATTCACCGATCGATTTCGCGGCGGTCGTGTTCAGTTCGGAACCACTTGAAGAAAGTGATGACAAAGCGAGCCAGGGAAAAGTTAAGAGCGATATTGCGGGTGCGGCGAACCAAACCCAACGTCGTTGTTTAGCGAACGGGCGATAAATCAGACTTAAGCCGCAGAGCGCAACCGTCGGCGCAATCCCATACGGATGGGTATGAAACAATAAAGTTGCCGCGATCACGAAAAAGGCGCAGTCGCGCGCTGACTTCATTTTAAAGAAGGACCAGAAAAGCCAGCAGATCAGCAGAAGATTGAGCGCGCAATACCGACATTGCCGCGCATAAAGTAAGAATTGAACTGAAAGCGTGAGAAGAGCCGCGGCCGAGAATGCAGTGAGACGATTTTGCGTAGAGCGCCACATGAAGGCGTAGGCAACGAGGATCGAGATCCAGCCTGCAACCGCGAAGGGAAGCCGCGCGGCGAACGTGTTTTGACCGAACACGAGAAATGACGCCGCAGTCAGGTAATATTGAACCCACGGATGGGTAACCATCACCAAGTCGCGATTCAAACGCGCACCGTGGTCGGAATCGAGAAAGGCCGCGCCGTCCCACGCTGTCGGCACGCCAAACTTTAGAATGTTCGACGCGAGCGCGGCTGTGTCGCCCTCATCTTCCCAAAGATAGTCAGTGCCAAGACTGGTAAAGATAAGGAGTGCGCCGATTACAGCGACAATTGCCGCTGGCCAGTGCCAATGCAGCCCGACAAATGAAGTAGTTAGAAGTCGTGTTCGAATTGTCAGAGCTAACTCCTAAAGCTTCATCGGCTGATCGATAAGATAAGCCACTAGACCTATGAACGACGTCTGAATCCCGGTCAAGGTCATCGTCAAGGTCATCGTAATAGAAAGGCCACCCTGTAGCCCTCGGATCAGCATTCGCTGTTTTAGTGATAAATCTACTCGTGGATGCGCTCGCCTTTCAAAATCGCGGCCCCACCGCGCTACACGAAGGGTATCCGTTACTCGTGCTCTTTGGCGTGACCGCCTGGGCAAATGCGCTCTCGAAGAGCACTGGCGCTTAAATCAAAAAAACTACCTGACTTTAGCTTGTGACTGCACGGGCCAATCGACGCGAAAGATGTGCGCGGGAGCGAGGTTCGTTTCTTGTGTAAACAAATAAGTGTCCGCTGAGAACCGATGGAAATGAATGTTCTCTCGGTTCTCCCATCCCGTTTCTTCAATGTTCGTGCGGTCATCGATCTTGGCTCCTCGAGTTAAAAGGTAATGTTCGAGGTCGACCCAGCGAATTCCCAAATAATCGTCCCAGTTAAACCGCCAAACAATCCAGTGGACGTGATCGACGCCGAAAACGTACTCCGGTAATCCGTAACGACGTGCTGCGTGATAAATTGCGTCCTCTTCCATGATTTTCATTCCTTGGGGCAACCTGGTGTGGAAGTAGAGAGGCTCCGACTCGTAGTTGGTGATAACCAAATCACCGGGTTGCGCATATTGCCGAAGTAATTCAATGCAATGACCGACGGTGCCAATATTCGGCCGCCACAGGTCTTTTACATACAAAAAATCTTCGATGGGGAAGAATGCCGCAAGGGTTTTGGTGGGAACATGAAATGCCACAATTTTGTTTTCGGGATCGGGATTCTTGTCCGTCCAGCAGATCCAAGGAGTGATGAGAGCGAGTTTGGTAAGCGTAAAAATTAAAACGAGCGGCAGAAGAATAAATCGTCTTATGCGGCCGAAGCTCATGATGAGCACAGCAGCGGCGATTGCGAACAGAGGAATTATTGCCGATGTGTAACGAATACCGGTTACCCACAACGCCGCCGGCCGTTGGGTTATTGTCATTGCTAGCGCGTAACCAATAACCACCGAAAAAATCGAAATGAGAAGTCTTCGTTCGCTGTCTTGCAATTCTCGGCCAATCCGGCTCCGCGCGGCAAACCCAACCAGGCAAAGGATGCCAATTCCAATCAATGGCGCGACCGAAGCGCATTCAATCCCGTATTGCGCCAAACGAATAATAAAATCGCGAACAGACGACACGAGTTCGGCATTCTCCGTGTACCCTGTTCGGGCAATTAAAAACCATGGGGCTGTTAATATCAGAATCGGACCAATGGTTATCCCAAACCAGCGCCGTTGTGCCGAAAAGGTCGGATGAATCAGCGCTAATGCCCCAAGAGCAAATACCGGAACGAGTCCGATTGGGTGAGTATGAAAAAGAAGAACCGCGACAATACTAAACAAGACCGCGCATTTCGGCGATTTCATTCGCAAGAAAATGTCGATCAATAAACAGGTAAGAAGCATGGCAAACGCGTAGTAACGCGATTGTCGGCAAAAGAGAAGAAACTGCACCGAACACATTGTTAAGATACTTGCTAACAACGCCGCCTGACGATTAGCAGTTGCTCTCAAGGCGAAAAAGTAGACCTCACCAATCGTCAACAGACCCGCCAAAGCGAAGGGTAGGCGCGCTGCAAAGGTACTCTCACCGAACTGTCGGAAAAACGCAGCGGTCACGTAATATTGCAGCCAGGGACTGGTGACCATAATCATCTGCCCGTTCACACGCGCCCCAAAATCCGAGTCCATGAAAGTCGTGCCGTCCCACGCCTTGGGCAGACCGAATCGAACGATGTTCGATGCTAGGACGGCGGTGTCCCCCTCGTCGGCCCACAAATAGCCGGCGCCAAGATTAGTTAACAAAAGCGCGGCACTAATAGAGATTATTACCAGGAACGGCCAATGCGACCGTGCAGAGGCGAGCGCGTTAGGCTTTACCATTGGTCTCGTGATTGTATTAGCTCAATGCCACGACAAATTTTCGCCGACGTCGGACTGCGGAAATTAGGAAAACGCAGGCGCTGACGAGGAAGAAAAGGACATTCAAGTCCCGTAAAGCGAGAACAATCGGCGGCAAATTGGGATGTCCGATGAAATCCCAATTGCCGAGCAACCATCCGTTTCCGCAAAAAAACCAGTGCAGCGAATAAAGATAGGCACTGGTAAGCGAGATCGCCGGAATTGAAAATCGCCAGGGAAGAAAAAACCAGAAGGGAAGTGACCAGGCAAAATATTGAAACGCCCAATGATCGCTAAATCCGAGCAGAATGACGTAGGCCATCGCGATCGTGGCACAAATTTCGTTCGATGAATGGCGATTCCTCCGCAACCACATCAAAAGGAACATTGCGGCGATCCCGATGTGCCAGCTGCGTTCAAGAACAAAGAGCGCGACTTTCAGGTATTTTTCCGGCCAGAGCTGAATCGGAACGATGGTGGAAAAAAGCAAAACGCTCGGTCCCCATAACGGCGCGCCGCCCGTTGTTTGCAAAACCAGTCCTCGATAACCGAACACGTTCGTCCAAACAATTTTGTAGTCTTGGATGAGAGCGGGCAGATAAGTGGACAAGGCGGTGACTGCGGCGATTGCCAAGAAGAGTGTGCGAAGACGCCAGGTCCGAAAGAATGTCACGAGCGCCGGTAACGCCAGTATTCCAGGTGTTTTTATCCACAAACTCGTTCCATAGGCAATACCGCTAACAACCGGTCCCGTTTTGGTGGCGAGCCAAATAGATAATAACAGGAAAAACGCGATCGCCGTGTCGGTATTGCCGTGATACGCGGAAATGATAATGGCGGCAGGACTAAGCCAGTAACACGCGGTTACCAACAAGCGAGCGCGATCTTTGGGTAACAATGCGAAAAGCAGCCATGTGTTTCCAGCGTCTAAGAGCGCAAACAATGCACGAAACAAGATCCGAAACGGTATCCCTGTCGCAGCTGCCGCTTGCACCATTAAGGAGCCGAATTCGAAAATGAACGGCGGATGGTTTGCATACGAATTGACATGATAGTAGCCGGTCAGTCCGCGATCGTGGACTTGATGAGCGTGGTCTTCCCAATCGTCCATGTCGCCGGTGCCGTTGGTGAAAATGACGCAATAAAGCCGCAGCCCCGCGCCCATCGCGAGTGCGGTCAGAAACGCGGCTGTTGTTCGAAAAGACGCTCGTTTTGAAATTCTGGCCACCGCGGATCCGGATTCGGCGATTTCTGACCCCATTGTCGTTCGCCGTTCTAACAATTGACCGCTAAGCGCCCGGTGAATTTTCCCACGACGGCAAGAGGCCAGTGTGGGTTCAATCTCCGCCAAAGTTGAACTAACATTAGCTGCTCTACGCCTTTCGCCGGTAAATCAAAATGTGATCGGGGGCCGGTTTCACGTCCGCCGGTCGGGCCGAGAAATAATAGTCTGTTCCGCGGTCAAAAATATTTATCAGACCAATTTCCTCGTAATCTGCATCGGAATAGGTGTCGGCCCATTTGAAAATTGTTTGATCTGAATCCGGCCCGGCTAACCAAGATTTGTTTATGACCACCAAGATGAGAAAACGCGGACGAGCGGTCTCAATTTCACGAATCATCTCCAACTGCATCTGGTGAGCGTAAGGTTGGGGCTCCATCAAGGCGTAGGTGTAGATATATCCGGTCGCGGACGCTCGGTGAGCGTAGAAATAGATTTCCGGCTCGGATCCCAACACCGCAATTCGATCTGCCGGATCGGATTGCGAACGAATAAATTCGCCGATCTTGATCGATTCTGGAAAAGGGTTTGTCCCGTTTACCATGCGGTTGGCTTCGCGGACCGAGCCCTGAAAAAAGAAATCTGATTCTTTCCAAATAGGCCAGGTCAGGGCTGCGGCGAATACAAGCAGCGGAACAAAACCTAAACCCGGAGCTCTAGCCTCCAACATTTTCACGCCTGTCATCACCGCAGCACCGACCAGAAGCGAAATTGCCGGAATAAGAAGAATAAAATAATGCGGTCGAAAATAAAGGCCCGGACACACTGCCAGTAGCGAAAAAAACAAGAACGTTATCAAGAATCCCGCATTCGGCCGGCTGGCTTTATTGATCGTGCATAACCCAAGCCCGATTGCGGCAATTACCCACAGCGGCCATGCGCGTTGAACGACCAAAGGAAATTGCACAATGAAAATCTGAAAACCTTCAATCATTGAAACTCGCCCGCCGTAATGACCGGCATAAGCAACTGTCCAAAACCAGAATTTGCCAATGACACCTGCCGCCCAAAGCAGCAAGCAAGTGGCGGAAAACGGTGAAAGCGCCCCGCAGAAAAATACGAGTTGGCGAGAAATGGCCGGGCGCACGCCCAATCTCCGCCAATCGTTGCCGAAGAGACAGACCGAGCCAAAAATTACGAAAAGGAATCCCGGTTGCTTCATCACGAACGCAAGGCCAAGAAGGAAGCCGGCGAAGAAGATTCCCGTTATCGATTGTCGATTTAGATGTCGCACCAAGACGACAGCACCAGCTAGCGCCAGCAGGACAACGAAGTGGGTAGCGTGCGCTGCTTGGCCAAGGACATAAGGCATTAGTGACAGCGTGGCGTACGCACCGGCAGCCGCGATCCCTGCAATCTCGTTAAGAAGTTGCTTTCCGAGCAGGAAAATTAGCCCAATCGTTACGAGATTGACCAAGATCAGGCCAACATGCAGACCAGTGGTTGATTGGCCAAAGATTGCCATCATCGCCGCGTAAGCCGCCGAGGTTCCGGGAAGCTTCATGCTGTAGGCGAGCTTGTAGGGCGGAACGCCTGCCAAAAGAAGCTGTCCCATGTAGGCGTATTCGCCTTCATCGCGTTCCAGCGGCAACCCAGCCAGATGGAGTCTCGCCCAAATGACCGTGGTAACCACCGAGGCAAATAAAGCCCAGGCGACTACGCGGGAAGTTGTCTTGTAGCGCGCTGGATTCGTCTTCACAAGATTTGGCGTAGGCAACCCGAGTCTGCCGCATTCCGGAGGTTTGCCAATTGCAGTTTTCGAGAGTGAACCGTGGCACAGGGCGTGCTCATGGGAATTATAGTTATTATGGTAACAATAAGCATCTGCCCCTATACGTTTCGCAAAGCCGGTCTTATCGCGTTGGCCCTCTTTGGTCTCTCTTGCCTGTCCGTCTTCGGCCAGTCCGCCTATATCACGGTTAATTCTACGCCCTATGATCGGCAAATGAGCCGTATTCGCCCAGTGCTTACTTTGGGCGCCCAGCACAAGGATCAGGATCTTTCGCTGGCGCTCGTGAACAACTGGATCGGCAATTTGCGGTCGATTCCATATGGATTTTCGATGGAATGGAAAACCCCGGAGGAAGTTCAGTCGGGTGCGTATGCTGATTGTAAAGGCAAAGCCGTGGCGCTCTATAACTCGATGCGTGCCCGGGGTGCGGACAGCGTTCGACTCGTCATCGGAAAACGCCTTTGCACAAGCCGTAAGACTCATGCGTGGCTGGAATGGACGACCAACGATGGCACCTACATCCTCGACCCGACGATCAATTGGAGCGCGTTTCGAGCTGAGCGCACCGGCCGCAGCTCGTACATTCCACTCTACGCCTACGCTGGTGGAAAGAAGTTCCGCGCGGCGGCCAGCGCTGGCCTTTATGCCGCTAACCCATCGTTTGCGGGGCAGCACGTCGCGAGTCGTCTCTAAGCAGCCCCGGGCTCCGGGTAAAGCTTCTTAACCTTCGGTCTCGGACGTCCTGATTGGACCAGTAGTCGTGTTTTGAGGCAATCCACCTCCAACGCCCGGGAAAGATTTTTTAGCCAGGGGAAAGATTTGTATTGCCAGAAACCAGGCGGCGGAGGTATTATCCTTTTTGTAGCTATGGAAATTATGAGCGCATACCTTTCTCGCTTGTCTCGTATCGGTGCTATCACCTTCGGAATTCTTCTCGTCACTGGGCTACAATCGTTTGCCCAGCAATCGCCTGCTTATGCGCGAAATCTGGCGCGTTTCAGCGTCGGAGCTCGTATCGACGACAATCTCGCCCAAGTCGCTCTTATCTCTGATCAACCCACGGTTGCCTACACGCTGCCAGATGGCACGACCGAGTTGGTTCTGTCGCTTTCAAAGATCGAGAACTTCGATGTGATCTCGTTCACGAATCGGGACACTCTCGGAACCGTTACCATTTCGACGTCAAATTCGAAGTTGGCCGCCGGTAGCTCCCAGTGGCATCAAGTTACAAGACAGAATCTCGCGGCAAATGTCACCAAAGTGAAAGTCGGCCCGACGGAAGCGAAGTATGTGAAGTTTACCTTCAGCGTTGTTAAATCAGGCCGTATCGCGGATCTCGGAGTTTATTCAACGGCGATCCCGAACTTGATGGTTGCCAACACCGCGCTGGCCGAAGGCTCTGAGGGTGCCGTTGATGGCAAAGATGCCAAGGATTCTAAGGATGCGAAAGAAGTTGCCGAGGGTCCGCCGGCTGAAGGGCCGCCTCCAAATCTTCCCGACCCTCCTCCGTTTGTCTTCGTTCCGGAGATTAGTCCTTAACAAAGATTATCGAACTGAAAAACCCATCCATCTTACGGTGGATGGGTTTTTTTGCGTACAAGGTCGAATCAAAGTTCATCGCGAAGGATTTTGAAAATCTCCGTATTGTCGATCGTTCCGTGCAGCGCTTCGCTGCCGCGCCCCGATCCAAACGCTGCGACGTCGCCAATCGTTGGCAATGCCGAGCCACTGTAGAAGGCCGCAGGTTGTGACTGCTCGTTTGTTGATGCCGCGTCCGGCGGCGTTGCGCTTTCTTTTGCCGGCAGCTTATCAGCTCCATAGGACTGCATTCCATTTGGTCCCGTCGCCCATGTCATCCAAGGTTGCCCGGCCGGGTTCAGTCCAAGCAGCGCAATTCCGCTATCCTTTCGAAATGGAAACCCGTTAACGTGCAAGCCTCCGAGTGCCACATCGCCGCAAATTACAATGGTCGATCTTCCGCCGGCGTATCGGCGCGCCGTCCCCAAAGTTCGGTCCAATTCAGCGGTCTCGGATAAAGTCTTCTCGGCGTTGTTGGTTTCGGCCGCTTCCCGCATTCGTGCCGCATCCACGATAAGCAAGTAACCCCGTTGATTATACTGCAACAGTTCAACGGCACGTCGCACTTTGTCGGCCAAACTTGGTTCGTCAGTCCAATTCTGACTGGAATCAACTCGAGCAGCTTCGGTATCTCCGAATGCTCCGAAGAGCTTTGGTCGACGCCACGGTGGGATGGCTTCTAACTCTGCTCGGTTGCGAACAACATCGAACCCGCCGCGCCGCAATTCGAGCAGCAAGTCACGATTGTCTTGCCGTCGTCCGTGCTTCGCTTCTGGTAAAAACTCCGCAACGCTCGAGCCAAGGCCAATGTCGATTTTTCCGCCTTCGACGAATTGCCTCGCAAGCTGTTCGCTATCGCTTGCGTTGTTCGAGTGTGCATAGAAAGCTGCGCACGTCGCTTTTGTTAGGCTGCCATCTGTGATTAGCCCAACTGCTCGGCCGCGATCGTGCGCTAACTCAACGATCGTGGGCAGTGCTTTGCCGTTTGCATCGACTGAAATCGAACGGTTGTTCGCCTTTACTCCGGTGGCGAGTGCGGTTGCAGCGGCTGCTTGATCGGGCACGGCGAAATCTTTCGAATAATTTTTCACCAGGGCGACGTTCGGCATGTTGTCCAGCGTCAGCCGCGCGTCGGCGCCGCCAAGGTAAACGCGCGTAGTCGCAATTCGTTCCGGTCCGAGTCCTTCCCCGATGATCAGAACTATGCCGAACGGGCGCTGGACAACCCAATGTTGAAAATAGAGCACCCCGAGTCCGGCAAAGGCAATAAGACACAAAAGCGCGAGCAATTGATTGCGCCACTTCACGAGCGCGATGTAGAAGCGCACCTCGCTGTTGTCAAACTCGTAGCTACGGGAAACCGCTTGTGGGAAATCCTAATCATCGGCAGAGTGCGCCATGGCAGGTCCGGTCATGCTCGTCATTCGTGACGGCTGGGGAATCAATTCCGGCGGAAAAGCAAAAGCGAAAGAAAACGGAGATGCCACACTGCTCGCGAGCACTCCGTTTCACGACAGACTCTATCGCGATTATCCGGGCAGCAAACTGAGCGCCAGTGGCCCGGACGTTGGTTTGCCCGAAGGACAAATGGGCAATTCGGAAGTCGGTCATCTTAATCTTGGCGCCGGTCGCATTGTTCACCAGGATTTAACGCGAATTAACAAGGCGATCGCTGACGGCGAATTGAAGCGAAATCGCGTCGCGCAGGAAACATTTGCGGCCGCGCGCGGGCGTCGGCTTCATTTGTTAGGCTTGGTTTCGGACGGCGGCGTTCACAGCCATTACGATCACATGATCGCGCTCGCCAATGAGGCCAAAGCGTCCGGAGTCGATGAAATTTTCGTGCACGCATTCACCGACGGTCGCGATTCCTCGCCAACTGGTGGTCGTGAGTATCTGAAGATCTGCGAAGAAAAACTTCGCGCGAGCGGTGCGCAAATTGTCACCGTTGTCGGCCGCTACTTTGCAATGGACCGGGATCATCGTTGGGACCGGACTAAGAAAGCTTGGGACGCGGTTGTCCTTGGGCGCGGTGAAATTTGCCGGGACTCACCACCACAAGCGTTGGAACGGCAATACAAAGCCGGCAAGACAGACGAGTTCATGCCGCCGCTGATCTTTTCCCATGCGAACGAACAGAGAGTTCGTGATGGCGACGTTGTCTTGTTTTTTAATTTTCGGGCTGATCGCGCGCGCCAACTTTCGCAGGCATTTCTATTCAAGGATTTCGACGGTTTCGACCGCGAAGTTTGGCCGCACATAAAATTTACGTCGTTAACGCAGTACGATGTTCGCTACCCATCGCCGTTCATTTTTCCACCGGAAGAGCTCAAGAACATTCTTGGTGAGCTGGTGAGCAAAGCCGGCAAGGCACAGCTGCGCATCGCTGAAACGGAAAAATATGCGCACGTGACATATTTTTTTAACGGGGGCGTCGAGAAGGCATTTCCGGGCGAAGAACGCCTGCTCGTTCCATCACCGAAAGTCGCGACCTATGACTTGAAACCGGAAATGAGCGCGTTCGAGGTGACCGACGAGTTATTGAAACGAATCGACAAGGTCGGTCTGATCATTTTGAACTTCGCCAATCCCGATATGGTAGGACACACCGGTGTGGTTGAAGCGGGCATTAAAGCGGTCGAGACGGTTGATCAATGTTGCGCCAAGATAATCCCGCGACTGCTCGAGCTCGATGGCAAAGGCATTGTCACCGCCGACCATGGCAATTGCGAATTGATGCGAAATCCGGATGGCTCCCCCAACACCGCTCACACCACGAACCTTGTTCACTGTATTTACGTGGCGAAGGATGCAGCGCATTTCCGGTGCGAAGACGGAATCCTGGCCGATGTCGCGCCGACGCTTTTGTTCTTGCTCGGAATGGAAAAGCCGAAGGAAATGACCGGTCGGAACTTGGTGGTCGCGAAGGGCTAAGATGGACAACCTCCAGCGGCAACGTTTTCGAAGCTAATATTTAGAGCTCGGTTTACAGCGCGCGTGCCCGCCCGAGCGATCCGCTCCAGGAATCGCAGTTGATTCTCCGAATCGGTTTCGTGCCAGATCGGTTTGCGCGCGAGAACCAGGTTGTCTTTCGATGCAATCAACGCGCCCCAGCCGATCGGGATTTCCGGTTCGCGAAATAAGTCTTCAGGCAATACAAGAAAGAACAAGTTGGCGCAGCGATAGCGAATCAGTGTTTCAAACTTCGTGCAGTCGAAAAGTCGGTTCTGCAGCGCGCGAGTTTGACGCAGCACTTGTTTGTAACCGCGATGATCGATCGCTTCAAAGTTGTGGGAGTCGAATTCGGCAAATAGTGAATCGGGGATCCGCAGCGCGGGATAATGCACTCGCAAATTTCTTTCGAGTGTCTCGCGGCGCTGGTGAACTTTTTCGAGTCGGCGAACTGTCGTCGCGCTGCAGCCATTATCGCGACGAAGGTCGACCAGCGCCTGTTTACATTCGAAAATCGCAGCCGCGCTCGATTGCTTGCCGCCCGCGCAATACGCGGCGAGATCCGCCCGATAACGACAGCGCGGCAGCGTTACTTCTAATGCGCAGGCGGTATAGCCTTGTCGCTGCGCCCAAATTAGGGCGAGCCGTTTCAGCCGTGCATGTGTTTCAGTCTCGCCGCTTCCGTTTGTTAGGCGTTGGTCCATTCCGCCAATTCGCGTGCCCAATAGGTAACAATGATGTCGGCGCCAGCGCGTTTAATCGAAGTCATGATTTCCATTACCGCGGCACGTTCCTCGAAGACCTTCTTCTCCGCCGCCGCTTTGACCATCGCGAATTCGCCGCTTACATGATAAACTGCCGTTGGTTTCCCAAAACGTTCTCGCGCGCGCCAAAGTATATCGAGATAAGGCAGAGCCGGCTTGATCATGATAATGTCGGCCCCCTCGTCAACATCCAACGCCACTTCGCGCAATGCTTCCTCGGCATTGGCAGTGTCCATTTGATACGTTCGACGATCGCCAAACTGCGGCGGACTCTCCGCAGCGTCACGAAATGGTCCATAGAACACGGATGCGAACTTCGCCGCGTAACTCATGATCCCGGTGTCGGCGAATCCGCCGGCGTCGAGCGCTTCACGAATCGCGCCGATTCGGCCGTCCATCATATCGCTCGGTGCCACCATGTCCGCGCCCGCTTGCGCGTGTGAGACGGCGGTTTTCACCAAGAGTTCGACGCTTTCATCATTGAGCACGTGAAAGTGT
>Ga0210406_10000658_pt1 | contig 46339 bp, 39 predicted proteins | sample IncBWC30MmetaG_FD_155454 | JGI IMG/M metagenome (GOLD analysis project Ga0210406, IMG submission 155454) | Forest soil microbial communities from Barre Woods Harvard Forest LTER site, Petersham, Massachusetts, United States - Inc-BW-C-30-M | ecosystem: Environmental > Terrestrial > Soil >...
CTGGCGATCCGAAGCAATCCATTCCAGCAGCCTAATCAGTTCGGGCACTGTGTATTGGCTGATTGAGGGACGCGTGGGTATGGATGGCCGGGGGCCCCTCAGAGGAATCGCCGTACGAGTTTCAGCAGGTTCTCGCTGGTTTTCATTTCCATGATCGTTTGGAACCGCCCCACGGTCCAGCTTGTCAGCAAAGAACACCGCATCCTCAAAGGCTTTCATCGCTCGACGGATTTCGTCTTCCTTCCGCAGGAACCAGTCGGTTGACCAAATGCGGTGGAACCTCCAGCCGAGGTTCTCCAACTGCTGTTGCCGGAGCCGATCTCGATCCCGCGCAGTGTCGCTGGAGTGGTAAGTGGCTCCATCAGACTCGATCGCCAGAACGTAAAGCCCGGGCTTTGTGGGATGCTGCACAACCATATCAATGCAATATTGCGAGGCGCCCATCTGTGGAATCAGCTTCAGACCCGCGGAACTCAAGCAGTCGAAAACGTCTGCCTCGAAATCATTTAGCGGCCGTGAAGTGAGTTGTGCATCTCCTAATCGCTTTCCCTTGCTGGCAGCATATTGGAGATAGTTGCGGAGAAGCTCGACGCCACTGCCCGGTCGAACCCGCGACAGATCGATATCCAAATGGCTGAAAGTCGAAACGACCGTGACCTTTTGGCGCGCACGAGTGATCGCTACATTCAGCCGCCTGCGTCCACCTTCGGGCAGAAGCGGACCGAAGCGCAACGGAAGATTGCCTGCTCGATCTTTGCCGTAACCGACGCTGATGATGATTGCATCGCGCTCGTCTCCCTGGACCCTTTCCAGATTCTTGATGAAGAAGCGCTCACTCTTTTTCGCATCGAAGAACGACGCTAGTTCAGGATGGTTCTCAAGCGCATGATCCAGGGCTGCTTGAACTCGCATCATGTGACGAATGCCCATCGTAATGACACCCAGCGTAACCTCTGGAGTGTTCTTGGCATGTTCCAAGACAAGCGAGACGACAGCTTGAACCTCTGCGGAAGAACTCTCTTCCTGACCATCGACACCGAATTCTTGCTTTACGAGGACATGGGAAAGGGCAGCTGGACCGCCAGGGCCGGGAAAAGTCACGAGTCGATTCTCATACATGTGCCAGTTGGAGAAGTTGATCAGGCTCTCGTCTCGGCTTCTGTAATGCCAGTCGAGATAAGAGCTGTGGAGGAAAGCATTCGTCGTATCGAGTAAGCTCTCGAATCCTTCTGTTCCACTTGACTCCTCGTCGGCAGCGGATTCATCGTCATCGGGCGCAGCGAAAAATTTAGTCGGGGGCAACTGCTTGCTGTCACCTGCTACCACCAATTTGCGACCGCGCAGAATAGAAGGGATGGCATCCTCTGGAAGGACTTGGCTGGCCTCGTCGAAAATGACGAAGTCAAAATACTGGCGACCGCTGTCCAACAGTTGACTGACCGAGAGAGGACTCGCCATCCAGCAGGGGCATACCGCCGTGAGCACGTCTGAGGCTTGAGAAAACACCTTTCTGAGTGAAAGATGCTTTCTGATCTTCCCGGCTTCGGCACGAATCAACTGCTCTCCCGAGGGATTCGCATTCATTACGGCAGTCGCGTGTTCACCGTGCGCTCGCCGAACGCGGTCGACTGCCAGGGCGATTCGCTCTTCGTCCAACTTCGTGAACTCATCCACGTAGCGGCCGTGCGTTGAGCCAACGAAGCCACCAATCTCAGGGTCCGTCTGGCTGACGTTGTCCAGAGCGGACGCGAACCAGGCATATTCGAAAATCTCGGGCCAGAGCCGCACCTCCGGCTTCCGCGATCGAATCTCGGCTACCAGCTTCTCGATGCCCGAAGCTGCCAGTGATCGCTCGATCTGGTTGAGCTTTGGAATCTGATGTGGTGTTCGGTGGTCCGCCTGAAGACCCGAAACCAGGGAAACTAGCTCATCTAATGACAACTGATTGACACGTTTTGCCGGCAGAATCTTCGCCAGGAATTCCAGATCGTCTGCCAGTCTGCCCATCGCTGTGACATGCTTGGCGCTGCCATCGACGCCGATGGGGACGCTCTTGCCATCGGAGGCGGCACTCCAGTTTTTTACATCGTTCAAAGCCGACGTTATCTCGGATACCAAGGTCGTCGATGGGGCCTTCCCGTTCCGAATGCTAAGAACAGCAGCTCGGGCGCGCCGATACGTGGCGCTTGTGCAAAATGCCCATGCTGCCGCCAATCCTCCGTTCTGCGCAGGGGAAAGATCATGCAAAATGCCTTGCAAGTTCTGCTCGTAGACCTCCGGCACGTAATTCGCCAGAGTCGTTTCGATCGATTCAAGTAGCTCCGCAAGCATCCGCAAACCGGCGAGTGCTTCTGGGCGTTTGAGTCCCGTTTGCGCGGTAATTGCGTGAATCGATTCCAAGCATTCAGGCCAACCCTCTGTGTAGAGACGCTGCACCAGATCCAATACCTCCTGCACCGCCGCTCCATCGGGAAGTACTGCCCCCGTCCACGGAGAAGAATCGGTCCGCAAGAACAGCGAAGCCAATCCACCAGCTTCGACGAGCAGATCGTTTACCTGACAGCTGACGTCTGGCGTCAGGCGCGTGAGTTCCACTCCGCGCCAGCGCACAGAGGAATTGACGGTGCGCTGCAAGCGCAACACAAGTCCCTGCATCTCGTACACGCTCTTGTTCGTCGGCTGGTGGCGGCAATGCAATCGTGCGACGTGCGAATTGAGTCGAGCTCTGCGATTTACGAGTTGGGCGTGAACTTGCTGGCAATCTACAGGAACTGCCGACCGTAGAACCTCCAACGTGTGTGCGACCTGCTGCATGACCTTCTTTGCAGAAAGGTCAGCACCGTGCAGGTCAATCGCCAGGTGCCCGATGCCAACATCGATTAAACGGCGCTTCACCTGTTCAAGTGCCGCCCTCTTCTCGGCGACGAACAAAACGCAACGCCCCTTGGCTGCAAGACTCGCAATGAGGTTCGCGATGGTCTGGGTCTTTCCCGTTCCAGGCGGGCCCTGAATCACTCGGCTTTGGTCGGCCATGACCGCGGAGATCGCCCGCTGCTGGCTGGAGTCGGCGTCGAGGACTAGAAACTCGTTATCGGGTGGAATCAGGTCGAACTCTTTCGGATCGGGATCGCGCTGCTCCGCGTTGACGGCGCTCTTAGCGCTGCTGTCGCCGGCAATCGCGGCGATCACATCATGCACCGGCAGCTGATTTGCGCGTTCCTGGAGATCCTTCACCATGGCCATCTTCTGGAACGCAAAGTTTCCCAGGATGACCCGGAAGCCGATCTCGAACCCCCTTGCGTCGGCCATTCTGCGTTGGATTTTCTCGCATAGCCCTTTAATGTCAAATACGCTGTCTTCGTCTTCATCGCCGGCAAACTCCGCCAGAAGCTCCTCCGGATGCAGCTTGAGCTTGAACTGGTCTTCAAGCACGTGCAGCAGCACGAGATTCAGTTGGAGGTTCCCTGTCGATGCGAGGTAATAGGAATTGCTGCCTTCTTTCTTGCTAATTGCAACCGGCAACAGCAGAACCGCCGACTCCGCAGGGCGGCACCCATCCAAGGCCGGCCACGTTGCTATGCCGAATGTCACAAACAACGTGCTCAGGCCCTTTTCTTCGGAGTTCGCCTGAGCCCGCCGAAATATGTCCCTGAGAATCTTTGTTAGGGCCTCGTCCTCCAGATCGGGCGCTAACTTCGCGACCGCAACGCTTTGACCCATCAGGAGGTCGTGGAGGCGCTCGTTGGGAGACGAAGTCAATTCGAGCGTGCCCGTCTTCAGTGGCCTGAAGTAGAGAAGATTATTTCGGCGCGAGAGGTCGATCAGCTTGCGAATCCAACTCTGGCGAGCGTTTTCGATGATCTGCCAGCGAGTATCGGGAATCCCGGATACCGGTCGAACGCGAGTGGGTTCGGGTTGGCGGGGCGCGGTGCTCAAATCGATTCCTTAGACCCATCAGGGGGCGGCAACATGGCATCAGCCGGCAGCAGCCGGTGTCGGAGATCGCATCAACAATGCGTCAACTGTGGAGCCAGCCCCATTATTGTCCAGCCTCTCTGCATTGTAATTGCAGCGCTTCATCGCAGTCCCGGTCACAAAGATGCCGTCGGTCTCGGTCACCTCCTACAGTACTCACGTTCTCGCTGTGTTGGCAAAGCGCCGCTTTGAACGCGCATATCAATCTCTACGCCTACTGAAATGGTCCAACTCTCCTTACTGAGAGCGGCGGTGTTGGCATGGTTCTAGGTCAAGTCTTTACCGGCGGCTCCGTGTGTCCCTGTGCGTCCGGGAGTAGACGAATCAGGTCTTTCCGATCTGCAACGTCGGTGGCAACTACCGCAGTTCTAGCAGAGGAGATGTCTGCTCGAAATCGCACCGCCATTCCGTTGGACTTCCGCAACCCTCGTGCAGATGAGAACTTTGCTCTGAAAATGTGTCTGCCCTTTTTTTATATCTCGTCTTATGCTCGGTCACCGGTTCGGGGCTTTTCCGGCGCCCAGCGGCACTCGGTCTTCTGCTTCGCGTAGCGCGCCCCTTTGGGGTCTCGGTTCCCCCCAAAGTAACAGTTCAGGCTGTTCGGGTCGGTAACAGTGTAGCGGGTCGCAGTTGACGGCGGTGCGCTGCGATGGCCACCGAGAGATAGGCCAGGATATTGAGTTTTTGTAGGTCACAGGTTTCAGCAACGGTCAGCAGTCGAGCCGTGGCTAACTCGCCGGTCGCGCTACGATTCCCGAAGCAGATTTTTCTCCATTGCACACCGGTGCGCAGGGCCCGTTCCGCACTATTATTGGTGGGCTCGACGCCTTCCTGTTCGAGAAAAGTGAACAGCCGCTCGTTGTGCTCCCACAGAGCGAGAGCCAGGTTCCCAACCTCGCGATGGGAACTGTTTAAGTGTTGCTCGGCCAGAGTGAAGATTCGTTTTTGAATGGGGATGGAACGGACTACTAGTTGCCGGCGATCGATCTGGCCGCCGCGAAACTTGTGCCAGAGGCGAAAGAGTCGGGCATGTGCCGCCAGTGCGTCCCGGCAGAATCGCTCTACCGTGCTGTTCTTGGTGAGATCCAGAATGCCCAATAAATTTCGCTTGAGATGCGCCCAACAAAACTGCGCTCTGCCGGAGTGATACTTTAAGTACGCGCTAAAACGGTCGCTGCACAGCACCCCGCGGAATGTGGCTCCTAGCAAACGGACTAAGACTTCACTACCACGGCTGGCCACGGTATAGACCACGAACCGCCAGGCCACAAACGCCCACAGGTAACGTTTATCGCCATTGGTGCGCCAGCCGGTCTCGTCCACGTTCAGCACCGGTTCCTCCTTTAATTGCTCTTCCAGTTCCTGGCAGGGAAGGGCGACGGCCTGACTGGCTTCCTCCCAGCATTTCTGAGTACTTCCCAAACTCATCTCCACTCCCAGTACTTGCTGGAGAAGCGCTTCCACCACCCGCCGGGGCATGCGACAAACCACCGTCAAATAGGCCACCAGCGCCGTCAGTTGGGGACCGAAGTTCCCTTGCAGCTCGCGGGGCAACACCGCATGTGTGCTCGCGCCACACTTCTCACAGGCTACGCAATGCAACTGATATTCAGTGACATGCGCGCCCATGGCCGGCAACTCGGTCACCTGATGTCTTTGGGGAGTACCCACCGTTTGCGCCTGTTCGAGTTCCCTGGGCAGAGCCCCTCCGCAACGCTGGCACTGCTCGGGTAGGATGGGGCAAACTTGGTTGACTCTCTCGGCTGGAACCAAGGACCGATGCGCTCCCTTGTGGCCCGGCTGTCCACCTGGCTTACGTCGGCTCTTCTTGCCTCGGCGCCGCAGACGCTGCTCACCAGCTAATCCATCGGAAGACGGTGGCTTGGAGGAATTGGTGGAGTTCTGTTTGCGCAGCGCTAATTGCCGCTCCAAATCTGCAATCTGTTTTTCTTTTTCACCGATCTGTCTTTCTTTCTCACCAATCTCCTTCTCTTTCTCACCAATCTGCTTTTGCAGCTCGGCGATTCTTTCGTCTCGCTCTTCTACCTCTTCGCGTAAGCGTTCCAACTCCCGTTGCTGCCGCTCAGGATTGGATTCCGGGTGACGAGGCTTATGCGAGAATCGACCCGCGCTAGCACGGCCACCTATGCTTGCAATTCGTCGCCCAATTCTCGCAATCATCCACCGTAGCGTGGCTAATCCGTCCTGATTTGTCCAGCACTAACCAGGCTAACCAGGTAGGTACCTGAACTGTTACCCCCCAAAACAAGTTTGCAAAGTGCGGCAAAGAACGCTCTGCGAACTTTTCTTGGGTCCCTCCCAGAAAGCAGACCTTCGGCGCTTGGGAGCCGGGGCCCACTCGCCAGCTTCGCTCAACGTGACCCGAGCAACAACGGGCGAATTCAAAAAACGGAGACACTCTCATGTATCAGAACAAAGTCACGCTCATCGGTTTTCTCGGCAGCAACGCCGAAGTTCGAAACAACGGCAGCTTCACAACTCTCTCGCTGGCGACCAAGTCCTCCTACAAAAAGAACGGCGAGTATATCTCGCACACGGAATGGCACCGTTGCGTGGTGTTCGGCAAGCTCTCGGAGTTCGCCAAAACGCTCACTAAGGGCGCACATATCCAGGTGGAGGGCGAACTACGCAGCCGGGAGTATGACAGCAAGAAGACGGACTCCAAGCAGCTGATCTGGGAAGTCCGAGTCTCTTCGATCCTGAAGCTGGATCGCGCCGAAAAGGCCGCCCCAGAAGATCAGGGTCAGGATGACGAGACTCAGGAGGATGCTGCCGCCTAGGCCTCGCGGTTTTCACTGTCGGAAGCCCGGTCGATGACCGGGCTTCCATTGCCGTCAGGTTCCCACCACGAGTTTCGAATTCATCCTGCCACTTCTGAGACCGATTGAACCGTTTTTTCGCCGGACGACCAAACGGTTCTCGCGCAAGCACAGGCTACGCCGGCGACGGTATCAAAGCAGTCACCTGAAACAGTTTTCGCACATTTCATTTGTCGCGCACGGGACCGCCAGCCGCCTAAGCCCGCTCGATTCCGCAATTCTCCTGTCGAAAGACGCGGAGAATCCCGAGTTGTTGGAACCCGGATGAGGCCATCTGCGGTCGCCCCGTGCGATGACCTGTCCGGCGGCTTGCTGCGAAGGTATTCTTAGCGAGCCATAGAGTTTCCTCCTTGGCTCGCAAGAGCACACACTTGAAGCGCCAGCGAGGCATGAAACTGCGGATTTTAAGTTGATTGACGGAAGAAACGCCTGATCGGCCGTATTGCGACACGGCTTGCGCCGAGGAAGGAACTCTAACGCCGTCCCTTCCTCGGACTCCATCCCGGCTTCGCCGTGCCCCCCAGAGTTTCTGCCAATCGGAACTCGAGTGCCGCCATGCGCAGCTCTGGGTGGACGCGGCTGCGCGGTTGCGGGTGGCTGGGGTGGACTCGTCCTTTCCGTCGGAAAGACCCGATCAATTGTTGTCACTGAGCCAATCCAACTCCGTTTTGATTTCACGCGTTTACGCGCCCGCCCACCAAACACACTGACGAGCTCTTACCACTTCCGACATTCCAACAAAAATGCCAAGAGAAAACCAAATTCTCTGGGTCACAGGTTCAGCGGTACAGCCTTCGGCTGGTCTTCCTTCCTTACATTCGTTTCACGGCGAAGTCTGCCGCTCCGGTCGGCTCCTCCTGTCAATCCCGCTTGTGCAGCTCTGCGCGGCGCATACCCCAAAAACCGCGCCGTGCTCGCTTCCGCGCCCTTAGGCTCCGCTCCGCTCCGGAGATTGACAGCGCCTCCCTTCGCTCCTTCCCTCGCCAATTATGAAACGAATGTTTTTATTGGCCTGCAAAGGCCCAATTCTTCAGCGTGTGAAGAGGCAATGAAGTTGAAAGTGGCAACTAATTCACAGCCCGTAGTTGTCCCGACTCATGCTATTGTGCGAGCCGAGGCAACTCCTCCGGCGACTCATGGAGATTACGAATCCATGGCGCGAAGGAGATTTCAGAGTCCAAAACCATTTAAGGAAGGTCAATTCTGGTGGTTGCGTGTTTGGGATACCAACCTAGCAGGCACCCGAAAACGTCAACGCATCAAACTCGCGCCGGCAGGTATGCCAGTGCGGGAAGTGCAAAAGATCGCCGAAGAGAAACTCAGGCCAGTGAATCAAGGTTTGATTCTCACCGGCTCGGCGATGAACTTCGATGACTTTGTGACTGACACCTACATCCCGACTTACCTACCGCTGCTTTCGAGCAACACGCAGGATTCGTACCGCCGCGTGCTCTCGAAGTATTTGGAGCCAAGATTCTCGCGATTGTGTCTGCGCGACCTGACGCGGCTCACGATACAGCAGTATTTCTCAGGGATGGCGGGCAAGGTGACACATCCCACAGTCTCGAAAATCAGGGACGCATTGTCTTCCATCCTCCGCGCTGCGGTCGATGTGGAGTATCTCAACAAGAACCCGATGGAAGGACTGCGGCTGCCACTCGACAAACGGGCACGGCAGCCCAAGCCGACCATCACGCCAGAGCAGTTCCATAATCTGGTCGAACTCGTTTCTGAACCTTACGCAACAATGCTCTCTGTAAGCGTGTGGACCGGACTGCGAGTCAGTGAACTAATCGGCCTAAAGTGGCGCTGCATCCATGTCGACAGCATCACCATTGAGGAACGATACAGCCGTGGCGACTGGTCGGTGCCGAAGACGCAGGCCAGTGCAGCGACCATCGGAGTCTCCCCGGAAGTAATAACGCGCATCCTTTGCCTGAAAACTCTCTCCGTGAAGGTTCGGGCAGGGCGCGCGATGCGAACGCATAAGCTGGTCAAGTCAGCCGGCCCGGACGATCTGGTTTTTCAGAGCGTGCAAACTGGCAGACCGATGAACGACCAGAACATTTTGAAGAGGCACATCCAACCGGCTGCCCGCAAAATGGGTTTGCCGTTCGTGAACTGGCGTTGCTTGCGTACCTCACATGCGACGTGGCTAGTTCAAGCGGGAGCCGACCCGAAATCGGTGCAAGGTCAGATGCGGCACTCCCGCGTCTCAACCACAATGGATATTTACGCTCAGATTGTTCCTACCGCGCAACGCCGAGCACTCGAACAGTTGGCAGAATTTGCCAAAGATGCAACGCCGGATGCACGGTCCAATTCACGGTCCAAAACGGTCCAATAAAACGGGTTTTTCCATGATCGAACACGGCGAAAAAGGTCGGCAAGTTATTGAGAAGATTGGTGGAGCTAGTCGGGATCGAACCGACGACCTCATCGTTGCGCACGATGCGCTCTCCCAGCTGAGCTATAGCCCCTTGTGAGGTTGGGTTGTCGACGCTCTATGTGTCGACTGCACGTATTTTATCAGCGTTCCAGAAACGGCACCAACCGGGTCGGTATCCAGCGCTGCATTTACAGCTGGTAACGGGCAGGAGCTCCGCTCAAGAAATCCCCTTGACGAAAGCTCCGTCTTACGTCTAACTATCAATTAGCTGCGGCGTAAGTCTGCCGCAGGAATTATCTGATGTTTGCGCAACTCAGTCCCGTGACCGCGCGCCGGCAGCGCTGGCTCCGGATGGGTTCGCTTGGCTTCCATGCCCTGCTGCTGGCATGGCTGCTGCACACACCTGAGCCTCAGCTTCTCACTCCATTCTCGATAGCTGTGGGGCAGAACGGCAAGTCCGTCACCCGGCTCTACTGGCCCAGCAAATCTCCCGACGACAGCAGTCAGAGTTCTTCCGACAAGGCCACCGAGCGTTACCGCCATCAGCGGCTGAGCCATGGGAAGCTGACGTGGACAGCGCCAGCCCAACCGCCGAAGCTGGCAGCTCCGCAGAACACTTTGGCCCGCACCAGCACTGAGGACAACTCGCAAACCCAGACGCTTTCGGCCGTGGGTCACGGCGCACAGGCCGGCGCGCCTTACGGTACGCTGAGTAACGGTCCTTTTTTTGGCAACGAAATTCGACCGGCCTTGCCGGTCGCTACTTCTGATCCGGTGGCGTATCCGTGGGAATTGCCCGATTTTGAAGGCAATGTTGTGGTGGAGATCGTGATCGATACTCACGGAGATATCGTCGGCAAGAAAGTTCTCCAGAGCCTCGGAGAAAAACTCGATGAGAAAGTTTTAGCCGCGCTCGACAACTGGCACTTCCAGCCAGCCACTCGCAATGGTGCGCCCATCGCATCCAAGCAGGACGCGGTTTTCCACTTCCGCGCCCGAGGCTAGCAATTCAGTCTGCCTTGTGGAAGCCCTGGCCACACCATTCAACCACTATAATGAAACAGTGAGCGACAACGAAATACGACAGATCGCCTCGGCCGATTTTCCTACCCGATGGGGAAAGTTTCGCATCTACGGGTTTCGGGGGCACACCGGTTCCGATGGCGATCGCCGCGTGGAAGAAGCCATTGCGCTCCTGACCGGAGACGTGAAGTCCGCACCGCCGCTGGTGCGCATTCATTCGCAATGCCTGACCGGCGACGTTTTTCATTCGTTGCGCTGCGATTGCCGCCAGCAGCTTGAACTGTCGCTCTCGATGATTAGCGAGGAAGGCGCCGGCATTCTGATCTACGAACTACAGGAAGGCCGTGGCATCGGATTGATGGCCAAACTGCAAGCCTACGAACTGCAAGATGCCGGACTCGACACGGTTCAGGCCAACGAACGGCTCGGCTTCAAGAACGACTACCGCAATTTCGCGCTCCCCGCCGAGATTCTCAAAGCGCTGGGGGTCACGGGTGTGCGTCTGCTGTCGAACAATCCCGAGAAGGTCGAGGCCTTGGAGCGCGCTGGAGTTCACGTGGTGGAGCGCGTTCCCTGCGAAGTCACTCCCAGTCCGCACGCCGAAGAATATCTCAAAACCAAGAAAGAGAAGCTCGGGCATCTTTTGAGCTGAGGCTGACGCGGTCGAACGTTCTCCGTAGTCGTCAATTCAGCCCTGAGCGTAACCTTGCACCCGAACCGAAACGCCACAGGTATCAGTCTGCCGTCGCAGGATCCGCACAATAAAGAACGACAGCAAAGCCAGCAGCACGAACGGCAATGACGCCGCCATGCGTGTGGGAAAAACCAGGGCCGCAGGAGTACTTGCCCGAGCTGGCCAAAACACTGACGCGAAAGCGACGCCGCAAGCCGTGATCCATTGCCAGCAGACTGCGACCATAGCCGCGAGCGCCAGCACGCGCAGCGGACGGCTTGCCTTGAGGATTTCGGCCCGGCGCAAACCCAGCCAGAGAATTGCAGGGAGCAGAATGACCTGGTCGTAAACCGCTCCGCCCGTCGGGGCTAGGATGACAGTGACTCCGAGGACAAAACTCATTGCTAACGAAAAGGTGGCGGAGCCGGCCGGCTCACGGCGCGCACGCCAGCACGCCGCCGCAGCCAGCGTCAGCGCCGCCAGTCCCACTCCAGTTCCCAGGAATCTGCCCAGCACCAATTGTGAGAGAGGCGGCAACGTATAATGGGAATATCCCGCCAGCGAGCGCCACCAGCCAACAAACCACCCGGGTAGGGCGAGTTGGCTCACCAGAACCAGTAGCCCCATGCAAAGGATGAAGGTGAGAGCGAACGCCTTTCGACGTTTCCAGTCGCTGACTGCCCACAACAGCAACCACAGAGCGAGCAGCCATACCAATTGCGGTTTCACGGAAGCACAAGCGAGCAGCATTCCGGCAAGCCAGAACCGGCCACGAGCCAGCATTGCCGCCGTCAGCGCCAGCGCAGCTCCGACCAACAAGCCTGCCTGCTGCGCATACAAGCCTTCCAACACCGGATAACTCACCAGAAACAGAATGATTGCGACCGCCCCAGTCGTTGATGAAACCCGCAAATGAAAAGCCCGAAGCCAAAATATCAGGCTCGCTGCCGTAAGCAGGGGAAGCAGAATTCCCAGCACGACTCGAACTGTATCAAACCCAACCGGCAATAACGGTGCCACTAACAGATCGACATACAGTGGATAAGAGAATGAGCGAAAATCCGTCGGCGGATCGGCCCGACGGCCTGGATCCATGGGCCGGCCGAAAAGGCCGGTCTGAATCTCCCGCGTCATCTCCTGCGTGTAGGGATTTTTTCCGTGAAAAAGCAGCTCGCGACCGGTGAGCCAGATGGGATAGAAGTCCCCCCCATAGTCATAGGCCCCAACCATTTCGTTGGCCGCATCCTGAAGTCGGGCTCTAGGCAGAAGCAAGTCGAAGTAGTAGTAGCAGGTCCCAAGCGCGACGAACAGAGCCAAAACCAGCGTGCGGTTTTTTCGCAGACCCATGCTTAAGCCGAATCAGTTGGCCGTCTTACACGCGACCAGAGGGCGCGCAACTCCACCGGCACTCATGAAACCGAGAAGGCGACCCGGGTCCGTTCAGTTTACTCTCTCCTGAAATCCTCACCGGCAGTTCACGAGACTGGGCACACGGCTTCATTCGCCGCTTTCGTCGGCTCGCTGCGCCGCACGCCAGTCAAGCGGACTGGGAATCGAGAAGTCGCCTCAGGTCACTCTTGTTCCTGGCTGGCAGATAGCGCAACGCACTGCGCGCCAGCGCCGAGTAAACTTCGCGCGCAGCAGGCAAGGCCCGTAGCACGCCTAAATGCCGCTTCATTGTATCCACGTCACCGCGGACGATGGGCCCGCTGAACGCGCCAGCCGCGCCGAAGACAGCATAGTTCGTTAGCGTCTGCTGGAGGATGGGAATTATCCGCTGCTTCGCTGCTTTTCGATTCACCCCCGCGAGCGCCGCAACGCTCTCCGCAGTCGCCAGAAGCGCAGTGAGTAGGGGTGAGGCAAACGTTCCCCAGGCATGATACGCAGCCTTGTCTTTCTTGCGAATGGAATAGGCGTGACCGCCCAGGTCTTCAATGACGCGCCGTGCCACACGGACCGCAGGCGCATCACCTTCCAGCGCAAAAGACACTCCGGAAAGCGAAGGCAGCGAGCCCGGCACAAACGTCATCAGCGGATGTAGGGACGCGACCGAGGCTCCGCGGCTTCGCAGAACTGCCAGTTCATCGCTGGTAAGCGCGCCGCTGGAATGCAACGCGACTCTTCCCTTCCATTCGATCTTCTCTGTGAGAGCGCGTGCCGCTCGGGCGATCTCAGCATCCGGCACACAGAACCAGATAAGTTCAGCCCGCAAATCCGACGCTGCCGTCCCCGCTTGGATCGCCGCAGCAATCGCCGGACCTGGCAATACCCGCGCCCCAATTTGCTTTGCCAATCGCTGCGCCTCTTTTATGGAAGCGCCCCGAGAGCGGGCAATCACCGCTTCAATCACGTATCCCACCCGCCGGAGCGACAAGGCAAGTGCTGACCCTAGATTTCCCGCCCCCACAATTGCGATCCGCGGCTTGACGGCCATCCCGGGCAGCATATCAGAATCGGCTCCCCGCTTTCGTTATCCGGTTACCTGGAAGCCAGCCTCCGACAAGACTTTCGCTGCCGCCGCGAGAGGGGGAGTCGACCCTCTTCACCAGTCCAAATCGATCGCCGTACACCAGTCCTTCAAAAGCCGAAAGCGGGCAGCCGGACGCCATGTTTTATATTGTCTGCATGCCCAAATCCTCTAAACCTGCCCGCAGTCAGAGAAGCAAAGAACGCATCATCTCTTCCCGGACCGTCTATCGTGGACCAGTTTTCTCGGTCACAACCGACCAAGTCGAGGAACCGAACGGGGTGCGAGCGCGGCGCGATGTCGTCCATCATTCAGGATCCATCGTTGTGCTGGCCGTAGAGGAGTCCAGCTCACCTCGGCGCGTTCTTCTGGAACGACAATATCGGCACGCAGCCCAGGACTACCTGTGGGAATTACCCGCCGGTCGCATCGACCCCGGGGAGCAGGAACTCCAGGCCGCCAAGCGCGAACTGCTAGAGGAGACCGGCTATACGGCTGCTACCTGGCGCCGTATTCTGAAGTTCTACGCCAGCCCGGGATTCGTCGCCGAGACCATGGCGGTCTATATGGCAACCGGACTTCGCGCCGGCGAGGCCCAACCCGAGGAGGATGAGGTGATCTATAAACGGTTAGTTCCCCTGCCGGCCGCAGTCCGTATGATCCTCCGCGGGACCATCCAGGATGCTAAGACGATTGCTTCGGTGCTGTGGCTTGACCATATTTCGCGTGCGGCGGGCGCAAAGAAGGGCCCGAAAATCGAGTCGCGCGTTGGCTAATGGGCCCGATATTTTGGGGGAAGGCAGTTGACTTTGCTTTTTTTTTGAATGGTATGATCGCTTGACAGCCTACCCCTGGTGGCCCAAATTGCATCTTAATTCGCGGTATTTAACTCCGATGCACGTCCCCGGGCACCCCCCAAATAAAGGACGTGCAGAAAGAGGGGGGACGTGGAACGACTGAAAGGAACCGTCAAGTGGTTCAACAACGCTAAGGGATATGGCTTCATCGGTCGCGCGGATGGGCCTGATGTTTTCGTTCACTACAGTGCGATTAGCTCCGAGGGCTACAAGAGCCTGCAGGAAGGCGATCCGGTGGAGTTCGAAATCACCGAGGGCCAAAAAGGACCGCAGGCGGCGAACGTGACCAAAGCTAGCGCTGCCTAGGTCGCCCGAGCCATTCTGCTCCGCCCCCACGCCTCGGCAATCGGATGAGCGTGTGTGAGACCCGCACCCTCTCGGCCTCGCCCTTCGACTGCGCGGGGCCTCCAGCATTCTTTCCGTGTCCCCTGGCCCCGTGGTCCGATCTTGGTTATCTTAAGTCAGTGGACAACAAGGCCATCGCCAACATTCTCTACGAGACCGCCGACCTGCTCGAAATCGACGGGCAGGATTCTTTCCGCATCCGCTCTTATCGCAACGCCGCGCAGGCCATCGAAAACCTCTCGCAGCCGATCAAAGAGCTCATTGCCGATCCCAAGCAGGTCCTCGCCATTCCCGGCATCGGCAAAGGTATGCTGTTAAATCTGCAGGAGCTTTTCAAAGATGGCAAACTTTCCATTCAGACCGAATTACTCGAGAAATACCATCCCTCAATGCTGCAGCTGCTGAAGATTCAAGGCCTGGGGCCGAAGACCATCGCACTGATCTGGAGCGCATACAAAATTTGCGACGTGGACGGGGTCGCACAACTGGCGCGCGAAGGAAGAATCCGCGAGTTGCCGCGGATGGGCGAAAAGCACGAGGCCAAGCTGCTGAAAGCCATCGAGGACTATCGCCGCATCGGCGGCCGCTTCCTCATCGACGCCGCCGAAGCCGAGGCCGAAAACCTCACCGCATATCTCGAAAAGCACCCTGGCATCGACAAGATCACGCCCGCCGGGTCGTTGCGGCGAGGCCGCGACACCGTAGGCGACCTCGACATTCTGGTCACTGGAAGCGCATGCACCTCTGAAGAAAGCCGCCAAAAGGCTATCGCCTACGTTGCCCAATATCCACCGCTAATGGATGTGATCGCCAGCGGCGATAACAAGATCAGCTTCCACCTGCGCAGCGGCATGCAGGTCGACGTTCGCCTTCTACCGCCAGAATCGTTCGGCGCGGCCATGCAATACTTCACCGGATCGAAAGCCCACAACGTAGCCCTGCGTCAGCGCGCCCTCAAGCTCGGTTACACGCTGAACGAATACAGCCTAGCCACGCTTGATGGCGGAACGCCGGTCGCGGGCAAAACCGAAGAAGAAATTTACGCCAAGCTGAAGCTAGATTATATTCCGCCCGAGATGCGCGAGAATCTTGGCGAAATCGACCTGGCTAGGGATCATGCTCTGCCCGCTTTGATCAGGCAGACCGATCTCCGGGGCGACGTTCACATGCACACCGTCGAAACCGACGGCCGCAACACCATCGAAGAAATGGCCGACGCCGCCAAGGCGCGCGGCTATCAATACATGGCGATCACCGACCATTCCAAGAATCTGGCCTTCGCCAACGGTCTCGACGACCCGCGCGCCGTGGCGCACATCCAGCGCATTCGCGAAGCTGGCAAGCGAATCGAAGGCATCACTATCTTCGCCGGCATCGAAGTCGACATTCTGGCCGACGGCGATCTCGATCTCTCCAACGACGTGCTGGCGCAGATGGATATTGTGATCGCCAGCATCCACTCCGTCTTTAATCAGGAACCGGCGAAGATGACCGAGCGCCTGCTGAAAGCCACCGAGAATCCCAACACGTCGATCATCGGACATCCCACCGGCCGCATTCAGCTACGCCGCGACGCCTACGCCTTCGACATGCATGCAGTTCTCTCCGCGGCCGCAAAACACAAAGTCGCAATGGAGCTAAATTCCTATCCCGACCGCCTCGACCTGAACGACGTGCATCTGCGACAGGCCAAGCAGCAGGGGGTGAAAATTGTCATCAACACCGATTCGCACCACACTTCCCACATGGAAAAGATTCGTTATGGCATCCTGCAAGCCCGTCGCGCCTGGCTGACCCAAGACGATGTCCTCAACACGCTGCCCCCGCAGCAATTCGCGAAAGCTATGAAGCACGGGTGGTGAAGGGCCCGTCGAAGGTTCACCTTGTCACATACAGGCCTTTCCTATTTTTTCTACTCTCCATTCATGACCCAAGGCTTACGCCGATTTTGCGGAAGTAACGACTTGCACTTTCTGACGTTCAATCGTTACCGACATCGCCCGCTTTTCCGGAACGAGGCTTACTCTGATTTGTTCCTGAAGATTCTGGAACGGGGTCGCCGGCGTTTGTCGGCTGGTGATATTGGGGCAGCTCGCCATACCGGAACAGGTTCATGGTCATGGCACAGCTTGAAGGAGGGAATATTCTCGCGGAATATCACGATCCCTATCGCTCTCCGCTTCTCTCCGCTAGCGCGATGACGCCCCAACGCCCATCTGAAGTAGAATCAACGTCACGAGAAACCTCTATGCCGGATCCAACTCCTGCCCCTCCGCCGAAGCCGCCTGCACCGCCGGCCGTTGCCGCCGGTCCCACGATCAACATCGGCGAAGAATACGGAACCGCGAAAAAAAATCTCCCGCCCGCCAAGATTGTCCTGATCGCGATCGGTGCGGTGTTAATCGTGGTGCTGATCGCTTCCTTCGTGAAGCGCGCTAAGCCGCAGGCCGCAGGATCTCTCGACAACGTTGCCGCCGTCGAAATTCCCGATCAGAACTCTACCATGGTCGCGTTGACCTTCACGCTGCGCAATAGCAGCGACAAAATTCTCTACGTCCACACGGTGGAGAGCACCCTCAAGGCGCCTGGCGGAGACTCTACCGCCGACGCTGTTTCCGCCATCGATTTCCCTCGGTATTATCAAGCCTTCCCCGCCCTGAAAAATGGCTCGCAGCCCGCCCTCCCACCGGAAACCAAAATTCAACCGGGCGAAGCGGTCACTCGAACCGTCATCGTGGCCTTTCCTGTAACTCTCGATGCGTTCAACCGTAGACAATCGGTCAGCGTAGTAATCTGGCCCTATGATCAGACCGTGCCCGTCATATTGACGAAATAGAGTGGCGTGGCTTGCGCGAATGCCGCCGAATGCGTTTCTATAACAGCATGAACACTCTCCGGCATTCTGTCCGCGCATTCAGTCTGCTGCTGGTCCTCCTCATCTCGACACTCCTGGCCGCCGCCGCACCGGGGGAAGAGCAGGGCACGTATCTTTTCTACGTCGGCACCTACACCGAAGAAGGCAGCAAGAGCAAAGGCATCTACGTCTACCGCTTTGATGCCGAAACGACCGAGATCACGCCGCTCGGCTTGGCAGCGGAGACGACGAATCCCTCTTTCGTGGCGTTGCACCCCAACGGCCGCTTCCTCTACGCGGTCAATGGAGTGGACTTTAAAGGGCCAAACAGCGGCGGCGTCAGTGCGTTCTCCATCGATCGCGTCTCGGGAAAACTTACCTTTCTGAACGAAGTGCCTTCCCGGGGCGCCGATCCCTGCTACCTTACCGTCGACAAAACGGGCAAATATGTTTTGGTGGCGAATTACGCTGGCGGCAGCCTCGCCGTTTTTCCGGTGCTGGCAGATGGAAAGCTCGGTGAGGCCTCGGCCTTGCTGCAGCACACCGGCCATGGCACGAATCCAGAAAGACAGGAGAAAGCGCACGTACACTCCGTCGACCTCTCGCGCGATAATCGCTTCGCCATGGTCGACGACCTGGGGCTCGACCAGCTGTTCGTCTACAAGTTCGACGGCGCCACTGGAATTCTTACGCCCAACGATCCGCCGATCGCCAAGCTCGATCCCGGAGCAGGTCCGCGCCACTTCGTTCTGAGTCCGACGGGAAAGTTCGCGTACGTGATCGCAGAAATGCAATCGACGGTGACGGCATTTTCCAATGATGAAAGGACGGGAACGCTGCATCGGCTGCAAACAATCTCGACGCTGCCCAAAGGATTCGCGGGCCAGAACGATGACGCCGAGATCGAGATTGATCCTTCCGGAAAATTTCTCTACGCCTCGAACCGGGGCAGCGACACCGTTACGGTCTTCGCAATTGATCCGCGCATGGGCACGCTCACGCCGCTCGAATCGACACCTACGCAAGGTAAAGTTCCGCGCAGCTTTGAGATCGACCCAACCGGCAAGTTCCTGTTCGCCGCCAACCAAAAGTCAGACAACATCGTAGTCTTCCGTATCGACCCCAAAACCGGACATCTCACGCCCACGGGCAAGGTGCTCGACGTAGGTTCGCCGGTCTGCGTGAAATTCCTAAAGATTGACTGAGCTTTGAATTTGGCGGTCGCCGAGACGTACCTGTTACGTCTCTGCGTGTGCCCTTCCGAACGGTGATGCGAGCGACGTGCGAAACAACGTCGCTACGTATCTTTCTGAATCAATCATCGCCGCAGCAGATGGGTGTGGGCGTCCGGTTTAATCTCGTCATACCTCAAGCAGCTGATTGAGCCATCTTACTTCGAGCACCGCCAGCGCCACCTGGTCACAGCTGTTAATTCCCTGTTCTCGCAGCGAACGATGCAATTCGTCCATGCTGACGTGTTCCCGCGCCATGTGCGATGCAATGATCTTCCCGTCATGAATCAGCAGAGAGGTTCGCCCTCGATCAAGCGCCGGAAGCGCCGGCTGCCGCCGGAAACATCGGCGACCAGGTAGTTCAAGATCAAGAGCGTGCTGGCCGCCGCTGCACCGCCGAGCAGCGATCTATCGGGGCCATCATTGTATTCTGCACGGAATTTCGACAACAGGAGCAGAAGCGTCAGATCGAACGGGGTCATCCGCCCGACCTCACGCTTCCCGCTTAAACGCGCGCCAATCAGCACCAGCAGATAGATCGCGCCGGTGCGCGGCGCGATCTGCAGCAGCACGTGGCCGCCGGGAAAAGGCTCCAGTCATAATCTCGTGTTTCGTATTTAGTGTTTAGTTCGCTGTCACCGGCAGGGGAGCATTTTTCGGCGTGCTCAAATATCCCGTAGCTTTGTTCTTGTCCACACTCCACACCACCAGCTCAAACAGCAGATGGTCGCGGCCGGAGTAGAACTGAATTGGCTCCGCGACGTTGCGATCTTTCTTTTCGATCGTTTTGTCGTCCGCGGTTACATTCATCGTGAACTTACCTTTCTTGACGTCGGCCTTCTTGAGCTGCAGGCTCACCGTTGATACCGGTTGCGGCTTGGCCCCTTTCAGTAAAGTAAACTCGTAGTAGTTGCGGTCGCCTTTGTGCTTCAGCGTCTCCAGGTCACCCTGCGTGTGCGCGATCAATCCGCTCTGCACGCCCAGATCGCCAATCGTGCTTTGCAACTTGGCTTTGGTTGCATCCAGATCGGCCTTGGTCGAAGCCACGTCGGTTCGCACTCCGCCCACGTCGCTCTTCACACCGGTAAGTTCTCCGTTTACCGCATTGATCTGCGCCTTCTGCTCGCTCTCCAGTCGGCCTACGGCGGCCTTTTGTTCCTGCTGCAACTCGGCCGTGCGCTGCGCCAGTTGCTTCTTGGTCATGCCATTCTGTCGGGCCAGCGTCTCTTCCTGCGCCTCCGAGGTCTGCATGCGGTTCTGCAACTCTTTCACTTCGGCCTGGCTCGCGCTCAGATTTTGTTTTAGAACCTCAATATCCAAGTGCGTCACGTAGTGGGCATATCCAAAACCCGCTACCACTAGGACCGCCAGCACAATCAGAACCCACTTGCCGGCATTCGACTGGTGTTCGATTTGCACATCGCCTTCATCGGCCATACACTCTTCCTCCTCAGGAAGCAAACGAATGAAATGCAGGGATACTTAATTGTTTAGCACGATTACCACAGTGTCAACTGGCTCACCGCCAAGCCAAAAGGAAACGGGACAGCTTGCATGATGACTCTCCTAGTGCCGAAGCGTCAACGCTTTCAGCAGAAACGGTTCAGGATCGCGGCGAACCGAGGCCGCTTCCGCCCCGAGTCGCTTTTCCATTTGTTTTCGAGCCGCAGCCGTCGAGTTCGCGACCGCCGGATTGGAAAGCGAACCCGTCATAGTCTCTGATTTTACGATGCACGCATAGGCCAGCCGCAGGGGAAAGCCCGCGTCATCGAGAAACCGGCCGTAAGCAAGCCAGTCTTGGGCACTCTCGCCGTTGTCGCCGAGCGAGCGGTCCAATTGCAACGCGTGCTGATAAAGCAGCAAAGCTTCCGTCACCTTGCCCGCCTTGGTCTGAAGCGCGGCATCGTTGACATCCGCCACGCTCTCCAGCTTGCTTTGGCCGGTCTGCGCGGCAAGCTTCTCGGCCAGGTGATAGGACTTGGCGGACAGTTCCGTCTGCGACGAACGGAACTGGCAATCGGCCATGCGCAACACGAGGGCGATCACCTTGTCGGCTGGCGGACGATCCTGGGGGCGCTGACGCGCAATCTTTTCCAGGAATGCGACGTAGTGTGACGCCGCAGCCCGTGCCTTGCCCTCTCGATCCAGTTCTTGAGCGAGAAACAGGTGCACGAGCAACTGGTCCGGGTCCGCCGCCAGAGCCGCATCCCAGCTTGCCAGAGCCGTGTCGACATGGCCCTTCTGTAGAGCCAGGAGACCGCGATCGACGAGCAGGTTGGGGTCCTGCGGTGTGTACTGGAGTGAGGCGTCGGTCAGATCGAGGGCTTCGTCAAACCGCTTCTGATCGATCAGAAAGCGCAATAGCCCCTGACGCGCCCCAGGATCGGCCGGATTGGCCTCGACCGCCCGCCTCCAAGCGGCCTCGGCTTGTTGCGGCTGACCATCCTCGGTTGCTCTCTGTGCCAGCCGCAGCTGCAGCGAGCTGTCGAATGAATCGAGCGCCGCAGCCCGCTCGAGAGAGTGCAAGTCATCGGTGCGCAGCGCAAGATAGTAACGGGTCTGATCGAGGGTTCCCCAAACCACCAGCAACAGCACGGTACTCACTCGCAGCGAGCGGGCTCCAACAGTTCGTCCCCCGAGCCATCGCCCCACCCCGGCCCAGAGTCCGCCCGCCCCGGCCGCAACCTCTGCGACCCGCTCCCGCGAATTGAGCAGGACCGATGCGATCCGCCCATCACGCAGTTTCCAGATGGCGCCATCCAGAAGGAAGTGGTGAATGTTTATCAGGGCGGTGAAGATCAGGAAGCTGGCCGCAAAATCCTGGTGGAACGCGCGGCTCGCCACCCACGGACCCGGAATGAACAATGCGATGCCACCAACCACCAGCACCCCGAAATAGGCCAGCGGCCGCCAGTGGCGCGGTTTCTTGCTGGCGGCATCGCGCGCGGCGCTGCTCGGTGCTTCCCCGCCGGCTTCACGGCGGGCATAGTAACTGGTGATCCAGAGATATTGCGCCGAATGCATTACCGCCAGCACCCCCGAACTATAGCGGTTCTGCGGAATCTCCAGGCCCTTGATCAGCGAGATCACTGAGGGCAACAGGAACCAAAGGAACTGTGACGAAAACAGCGTAAGCGAGGGAATCAGCTTTCGCCACCCGGTTGTCCGCGCTAGTCGGCCAAGTCCGAAAACCGAGAGCCCAAGGAATGCCACACCGAGGACGATCTGCTCCCAGCGGCTCACCACTTGGGGGATTCCCAGTGACAAGAACAGTGGGTCAGTCGAAGGTCCCGTGTGAAATCCGAGAAAAAGAATCAGATACGACACGACAAAAGCGCCATACAAAGCCCGGCGCGTAGTCTTTTCCGGATCGGCTCCGGCCCGGCGGGCGAACAGCATGAACAGCCCGTAATTTTGCCCGCTGTAATGCCACGGACTCCAGGTCAAATAAATGGTGAAGATCCAGGGCAGGAGACGCAGCCAGAAATGCGACAACAACAGCGTCAGCACCACCAGGACCGTGATATGGACCGTGAAAATGCGATATTTCTCGAAGTCCTCGGAGCGATGGTAAGCGCGGTAAATCGTCGCCATGTAGTGCGGATAATTAAAGAAGAGCGCCAGCGCATAAAACGCAACCGACCAGGCGCGCGCGTTCGAAGCCAGCGAAAAATACGAAAGCAGCAGCAGCGGAGCCGACCACGCTCCACAACCCACGATCAGATCGAGCCAGGGATTGTAAATCCAGGGCGCAGCCAGTTCTTTGGGATTCGGTCGCGATTTTCGCATCATTGTGACTGATGATGACTTTCCGGAGCGCGACTGGCTATAGCCGCAGTCCCGGGCTGCGCTCGACCCTGCGGGCGAGTCGATCCGTTAGGGCCGCTCGCACCCCTGTCTTAGAAGAGCGCGGCTTACAGCCATGCCGTTAGTGCCAAACCGACGCGCCCTTCAACCCCTTTGATCCAATGAGTCGTCCTACAAGAAGGGCTACCAGTCCAGTTCCAGTCTGTGCGGCTCGACCAAATTATAGTTGGAGAAATTGCGATGACGAGTAACAGGAAGGAGGTAGCAGGGGTAACGAAAGTAACCTGAGCTTACCAGAGGCGAAACCGGGCAGCCCGACAGGTCAACGTTATGCGAACTTCCAGCGAGTCGATTTGCTTTGAAAGTGTTTCTCCCACAGCCCGAACACGACCCGCGGGCGTACCTGGAACACCGGCTCCTTCATCGCGAGAATGTCCGACTTCATCGAAGACATATCAAACTTGTACTTGCGTTGGTATTGCGAAAGAAATTTGCGGCGCGCGGCCAGGTCTGCGATTTCCGCGACGCCTTCGACAATCACGGCCTCATTTGCGTGCTCGGTGCACAGCACGCAGTTGGCGCTGTCTGCCAAGTTTCGCGCCTTGCGTGACTTGCTGCCGGTGCTGAACAGCAGGCATCCGTCCTGCCACAAGCCCCAGACGACCATAGTGTGGGGAGAGGGTGGCAACGAACCACCCGGGTTGACCGTCGTGATCCAGTAGTTGTGCGATTTCTTGAGGCGCTGTTCGGCCCAACTCCACGGGAGCAGCCCCTTGCTGCTAGCGGGCATACCGTAGCCGGGCATGTGCGGGCGACTGGCTATGGGTTTCTTCGATTGTGCTGCAGCTTTTTTCACCGGCATGAGGAATCTCGGTAAGATGGCGACTGTCTTCGGTTTCAGAGGTTCTTCTTCGTCCACTGGTCGATCCGATCGAGTGCCTGCTGCAGGTGCTCGAGCGAGTTCGCCACGCTGAATCTCAGATAGCCCTCGCCGAATTCGCCGAAGGCCGTGCCGGACAGCGCGGCCACTCCAGCCTCCTCCAGCAGGGTGTCGGCCAGCGGCTTCGATTTCCACCCCGTCTTCGTGATGTTGGGGAAAACGTAAAACGCGCCTTTGGGCATGCGGCAGGAGAAGCCTTTAATTTTGTTCAGTCCCGCCACAAACATATCGCGGCGCCGCTGGAATTCGTCGCGCATATGGTCGACCGAACTCTGTTCTCCGCGAATGGCCTCTATGCCCGCGACCTGCGTGAAGCTCGCCGTGCAGGAGTTGGAGTTGGTCATCAGGCGCGTCATATGCCCGGCCAGGTCGGGACGCATCACGCCATAGCCCATGCGCCATCCCGTCATGGCGTAGGTTTTTGAGAAGCCGTCGAGCAGAATCGTGCGCTCCTGCATCCCCGGAACCGACATGATGGAAACGTGCAGGCCCCCGTCGAATAGGAGGCGGCTGTAGATTTCGTCCGACAGGACCATCAAGTTGCGATCGCCGACAATCTCTGCGATCTGTTCGAGTTCGCGGCGTTCCAGAACTCCGCCCGTAGGATTCTGGGGCGAATTCAAAATAATCAACCGGGTGCGATCGCTGATGAGCGAGGCCAGTTCATTGACGTCGAGCGAGAAGTCGCGTTCCTCGCGCAAGTGAATCGGCAGGGCGCGTCCGCCAACGTAGTGGATCATCGACTCATAGATGGGAAATCCGGGGTTGGGAAAGATGACCTCATCTCCCTCCTCAATGAGCGCCAGAATCGTAAAGAAAATAATCGGCTTACCCCCAGGGACCACAACCACCTCATCGCTGGTGACCTTCACCCCCCGGGTGCGACTGACATATTCGGCCAATGCCTGACGCAGTTCCGGCAGGCCAGCGGAGGGACCGTAGTGCGTCCAGCCCTGGCGCAGGGCTTCGATGCCGGCCTCGACCACGTTGGCGGGCGTGTCGAAATCCGGTTCGCCGATCTCCAGGTGAATAATACTTTTGCCTTGGCGCTCGAGCGCGCGCGCTTTGTTCAGAACTTCGAAAGCAGTTTCAGTGCCCAGCCGCGACATGCGGCGCGCTAACCGCAATTCGTATTGGGTAGCTTTCTCCATGCGGAAAAACTCCGGAACCGGCAAACCTCAAATTATACGCCCGCTGCGCGGACGACCGGAGCCATCCAGTGCAGAGGCGCAGAGAGGCAGAGAGGCTCGCGCGTTTGGCGGCCGGGGGAACGAGCAGCGGAAAGGGACAAAGGGTTGGAACAGAGTGCGCATCCCAGGACGATATCGCAGACACGCCGTATCAGTCACGACGAGAGACGTAGCCGGCCACGTCTCGGACCAAGCGGACTTACTCTGAGACGCTGTGTTCTTCGCTTTGGGCGCGGAGGACGCGATCCACGGAATAAGGGGCGCGGCGGCTGGGCTCGTGATAGTGGCGAACCTGCATTTCTCCGAGCAGGCCAATGGCCAGCAGATTCAAGCCACCGAGCAGAAATCCCATCGACGCCATCATCAGGGGGCCGTGTTCGGCCATCACGGGAACGTGACGCAGGAACTTCTCGGTACCAAGCCAGAGCACAATGCCACTGCCCGTGAAGATGCTCATCATCCCGATGCTGCCGAAAAAATGCAGCGGGCGAGAGAGATAACGGAGCAGGAAACGAATCGTCAACAGATCGAAAAACACGCGGAAGGTCCGGGTGATGCCGTAGTGCGAAACCCCGCGCTCACGGTTCACGTTGCGGATCGCCACTTCACAGATCGTGGCCCCATGCCAGGAGGCGAGCGCCGGAATAAAGCGATGGAGTTCTCCGTACAGCGGGACCTGTTCGAGAATGTCGCGGCGGTAGGCTTTGAATGTGGTGCCGAAGTCGTGGATGTCAACGCCGCTGATCTTGGCCATCATCCAGTTGGCGATGCGCGAAGGAATGCGGCGCATCCAGAAATTGTCGACGCGCACTTTGCGCCATCCGCTGACAATGTCGTAACCGGCGGCAATCTTTTCCAGGAATAGTGGGATGTCGCTGGGATCGTGCTGCAGATCGCCATCCATCGCGATGATGTATTCTCCACGGGCATGATCGAAACCCGCGGCGAGTCCTGCGGTCTGGCCGAAGTTGCGACGCAGCTTGACGACGGTCACGCGACTGTCCACGGCGGCGATTTCACGCAGCATGGCGAAAGTGTGGTCTTTGGAACCGTCGTCCACTAAAACGATTTCGAAGCTTTCGCCGTGGGCCTCCATAACCGCTTTCAGGCGGTCGTAGAGGTCGGTAACGTTCTCCTGCTCGTTGTGGAGCGGGACCACGATGGAATACTTGGGCACGGCTTTTAATTATAGACCTAAAAACGATTCTCAGTGGCCTTCGATCTCGGTTCTCAGTTGGGTACCTTGGGACTAGAGCTGGTGGCGCTTGGGCAGTGTATTTGGAGTGAAAGCGAACGTAGCCTCGGCGTGAAACACGCACTCCCTCGCGGGACACACGAAGCCATTCGATGACCTTCGAGAAAAACCTTCACAGTGACGAGTGACGAGCGCCGCAACGCGGACGGCAGCGAGTTTATTTCGTTTCGAGAAAGCGCACGCTCCGCTGAGTATGATACCCCCACTCCGGTCGCCTGAGCGTGGCCCGCCTAATGCCTCAACAATTCTTTGCAACATCTTGAACTTAAATAACTTATGGTGAATAGGTCTCACCGTTTTTAAACTGAATACCTGATTCCCCGAAGTCGCTCCCAGCTCTCCCGGATTGTTTTCATGGAGCCTGCGGACGCGGGTTGAGGGTTCGGCTTTCGCGGCGCAGGAGTTTCGGGATTCGCTTTGCCACTGACCTGTCGATGACTTCCGGCAAGAAAGAAAGAGTCAGGGTTCCCATCCCGCCGTCGCCAACGCACGAGCGTGCAGGGGACACCGTCGCGCGCAACGCAAATCACACCCCGGCGTACGGCCATGGCTGCGATCCCGAGGAGCTCGACAAAAGCGGGGCAGTTTTCCGCTTGGTCGAAATCGCGTTTCAGGCCTGCTCTTTCAGTTTCAGGCGCGATTTGTTTTCTTCCATGAAACTTTTGATCTCATCGGCTGCGCCGAGCAGGCGGTTCCATTGCTCGTAATAAAGAGTGACCGGGAAACGGCCCAGGCCATAGACGCTGACGCCGCCCTTCTCCCCGACCTTGAAGATGAGGTCGCCGCTGCGTTTTTTGGTTTCGACTTCTTTTTCCAGCTGAGATAGCTTTGCTTTGAGTTCTTCGTAGGTGGGTTCTGCCATAATTTCCTCGTTTCTGAAATAATTGCTTTGACTGGTGACTGGCCCTGGCCGGGGGTTAGCGCGCTTCCTCTCACGACTCTTCCCATAGTAACTTGCCTGTCGCTCGCTTGGTTCGAGAACCGCTATAAGCTTTTATGAGTCTAATACACGAACCGAGAAAGCATGATTCGGTAAGCGATGCGGTTGTGGACGAGATGTTCGGCGTGGCTGTGTCTGTCCTTGATGTTGTGGACGGTAGCCGCGGAGTCTACCCACAATCATCCCACCCAGAGAGAGTGAGGCCGATTCCTTGTTCGATTTGCGTAGTGGCGCACCGCGCCAGCCCCACTGTAAGTTCCGGCCCTGCCGCGCCAGTCTTTGCCGCGATCGGTTGGCTGCGCGAAGAAGACGTAATTGCAAAGACCCCGGTTCGATTCTTCTGAACGAGGCATTTGCGGTCCTCGTGCCCTGCAGGGATTCCCCAAGATCGAGTGATCCGGCTGAGCTTCTCTGTTTTCGAGTTCAACGTTGGGGCCGGGCCAATTCCCCTTTTCAGCGGTAGGCACCAGGTTACGCCGCGGGCGATCACGGCTCCGATCGCGTTCCACTTCTAACTTAGCGGATTGTGCTGAGCGAAACTGGCGGCCCGTTCTGGTCCGGCTTTTTCTATTTAGGAGTTGGAGCTTTGTAAATCCATGTAAAACCTGCGGCGAACAGCGGGGAAATGCGCTGAGGTTGGTAGAATAGAAGACATCGTCAATCAAGAACCGCGCATCGGTTTGTTTTTTGGAGGGAACTTTTTGTCCATTCAGTTCGCCGCCAGAGTTGTGGCTTGTTCTGTGCTTGCCAGCGTTTTCCCGCTGTTGAGTGCCGGACAGCAGACCGCGCAATCATCGAGCCCCGATCCGTCGACCCCAACCCAGGCGCAGAATCCAGCGAAAGGGCAGGTTTCGCCCTCAGCCCAGCAGGCGCCGGCGAACCACACAGGGGCGAATCAGGAGGCGAATCAGGAGGCGAATCAGGATAAGAAGGGCTCGGACACGAAAGGCAACGCATCGGGCACATCGAACGACCGGCTTTTCTATACTCTGCCAAATTTCTTGAGCGTCGAAAATTCCGCTCAGCTTCCGCCGCTGACTACCAAACAGAAATATGCGGTCGTGGCTCGAGGCACTTTTGATCCTGTGCAATATCCCTGGTGGGCGTTGCTGTCGGCTCTTAGCCAGGCAGAGGACAGCGAGCCCGGATTTGGCCAGGGTTGGGAAGCTTATGGCAAGCGGTACTTAACCGCCGCCGCCGACGGAACCATTGAAAACTTCATAACCGGTGCTGTTCTTCCATCGCTTCTGCATCAGGATCCACGCTTCTTTCAATCCAGCAAAGGCGGGTTTACACAGCGGACTTTTTATGCGGTCAGTCGCATTTTTGTCACCCGCACCGATTCTGGGGGTTCGCAGTTCAACTACTCGGAAATTGTCGGCGCGGCCTTAGCGGCTTCGATCTCGAATTACAGTTACCATCCGCGGAGTACCTACCTCAGCACGCCTACGAACCCACACAAGTTCATCCCTTCCGATCGGACGTTACTTAACACCGCCGACGTGTGGGGCTCGCAGCTCGCCATCGACACCGTCACCATTGCGGTAAAGGAATTCTGGCCCGACATTCACCGCAAGCTGTCGCACAAGAACAAAGTCGATAGCAACACAGTTTCGCCAAAAACCTCAAATCCGATTCAGAAGCCCTAACGCCGACGGTACAGTCGCGAAACGTAAGACCAGGCTCAGTTCCAACATCCGATTTCGGTTATCCAGGGCTGGGCGTGGCGGCGTCGCACCTCTGCGCGCCTCCTCGCAGCTCGTCGCACCTCCTCGCACCTCGGATCCTCATTTACGTCGCTTCCACTTCCCTGCTAACATCAGTGGTTTACAACTCAACGCTTATCCAAATCTGACTACGCCTTCATACATTCAGGGAGGAAACATGGCTATCAAAGTTGGCATCAATGGCTTCGGAAGGATTGGCCGCAACGTGTTGCGGGCCTCACTCAAAGACTCAAATCTGGAATTTGTCGCGGTCAATGATTTGACGGACCCGAAAACACTTGCCCATCTTCTGAAGTACGACTCGATTCTGGGCAATCTCCCGAATGAAATTTCCGCTGGCGCCGACAGCATTACAGTCGATGGCAAGACCATCAAGGTCTTCAAAGAAAAAGATCCGGGAGCGCTGCCTTGGGAATCGGTGGGTGCACAAGTCGTGATCGAGTCGACCGGGCGCTTCACCGACGCCGCGGACGCCAAGAAACATCTGCGCGGGACGGTAAAGAAAGTTATCATTTCGGCTCCGGCGAAGAATGAAGACATCACGCTGGTGCTGGGGGTGAACCACGAGAAATATGATGGAGCGAAGCACCATATTATTTCCAATGCTTCGTGTACCACGAACTGCCTGGCGCCGGTTGCCAAGGTTCTGCAAGACCAGTTCAAGATCGTCAGTGGCACCATGACGACGATTCACTCCTACACCAACGATCAGGTGATCCTGGATTTCCCCCACAAGGATCTGCGGCGGGCGCGCGCGGCGGCGATTAATATGATTCCCACCTCGACGGGCGCGGCCAAAGCTCTCAAACTGGTGATTCCGGAATTGGCGGGCAGGCTGGACGGTTTCGCCATGCGCGTGCCGACGCCCAACGTATCGGTGGTCGACCTGGTCGTCTGGGTGGAAAAAAAGACGTCGCGGGAAGAAGTGAATGGGGCGCTGAAGAAGGCGTCCGAGTCCGGGCCGCTGAAGGGGTATCTGGGCTTCGAAGAACATGAATTGGTTTCGTCGGACTTTAAAGGCGACGCGCGTTCTTCGATCGTGGATGCGCCCATGACGCTCGTGGTCGGCGGCAATTGCGTCAAGGTGATCTCCTGGTACGACAACGAGTGGGGATATTCCTGCCGCGTTCGCGACCTGATTCACTACATCGCCGGTAAGGGCCTGTAGATTTTTGCGTTACGCCGCATCCGCCAGGGCGAGTACGCCCTGGCGACGGGGGCCAGATGCCGGCGCTACTTCCTGAATCATCTGCACTCGAGGACAACCAGCCATGTCCAAGCTTTCCATTCGTGATCTTCCGCTTAACGGCAACCGGATATTTATGCGGGTCGATTTCAACGTGCCGCTGGAAGACGGCCGTGTCATGGACGATACCCGTATCCGCGAAACCCTTCCCACCATCGAGTATGCTCTGCGCCACGGTGCGCGCCTGATTCTGGCTTCGCATCTGGGCCGGCCGAAAGGCAAAGTCAATCCCAAGATGAGCCTGAAGCCGGTGGCGGAGCGGCTGCGCATGATGCTCGACAAGGAACTGGCGCGCGGGGAAAACGTTGGCTTCTGTCCCGAGTGCGTGGGGCCTGAGGCGGACGAGGTTGCGACTCAGTTGGAAAAGGGCCAGACGCTACTGCTGGAGAACCTGCGCTTCCATGCGGAGGAAGAAGCCAACGATGAAAAGTTCGCCCGGCAACTGGCGATCCTGGCAGAGTACTACGTTAACGATGCGTTCGGTACCGCGCATCGGGCGCACGCTTCGACCGTGGGAATAACCCGGTTCGTGAAGCAATCCGCCGCCGGATTGCTTATGGAAAAGGAGCTGAAATATCTGGGCAAGGCGCTGGAGCATCCCGAGGAACCGTTCGTCGCGATCCTGGGCGGGGCGAAGGTTGGCGACAAGATCGGCGTGATTCGGCACCTGATGGACAAGGTGAATTCGCTGATCATCGGCGGAGGCATGGCCTATACCTTCCTGAAGGCGCAGGGACACGAGATCGGCAAATCACTGCTCGAAGCCGACAAAGTGGAACTCGCGAAACAGTTGCTGGCGGAGGCAAAGAAGCGGAATTTGAGATTCCTGTTGCCGATCGATCATGTGGTGGCGATGAAGCCGGAAGCGAATGCGGTGGTGCAGCAGATTGGCCAAGGCCAGCCCATTCCCGCGGACAAGATGGCGCTCGATATCGGGCCGAAGACGATTGAATTGTTCTCCGAGGAAATCTTAACTGCACGGACGATTGTGTGGAACGGGCCGATGGGAGTCTTCGAGGTTCCCGGGTTTTCGCGAGGGACGTTCAAGATCGCGCAGGCGGTGGCGGACAATGTCGGCGCCATCTCCATTGTGGGCGGCGGCGATTCGGTCGCGGCGGTGCATGCCGCCAACGTAGCCGACAAGATCACCCACATCTCGACCGGAGGCGGCGCGTCGCTGGAATTTCTGGAAGGAAAGAAACTGCCGGGAGTCGAGGCGCTCACAGATAAGAAGTGAAAAAAACGAGGGCGACTTCGGACCTCGGCCGTCTGGCGTTGCCCCCGAGCCAACGCTCATCGAGGACGAACCAGAAGAGCCTTCCTGACCACTGACGTGAAAAGCATGACACTTCGACTCGCGCTCAAGGGCGGCAAGACGATCGAAATTGACGGCCCCTCAGACATCACAGAGGAAACTACGGACGCGATCGTGAATGCCGCCAATTCATCGCTTCTGGGCGGGGGCGGAGTCGATGGTGCGATTCATCACGCCGGAGGACCAGCCATTCTCGCCGAGTGCCGGCAAATCGTGAGCAAGATTGGAAGGCTGGCCGCCGGACAGGCGGTTATTACCAGCGGCGGTCGGCTCGGCGCCAAGCACGTCATTCACACGGTCGGTCCCATCTATCGCGGTGGCGAACAGGGCGAAGCCGACATTTTGGCGAGCTGCCACCGGGAGTCGATACGTCTTGCCGACGAACACGGTTTGACTTCGCTGGCTTTCCCAGCGATCTCGACAGGCGCGTTCGGGTATCCGGTGACCGAGGCCGCTCTGATCGCGATTTCTGCGACCGTAGAGGCCCTCGCCTCTGCGATTAAGCTGACCAAATGCCGATTCGTGCTGTTTGACGTCTCCGCTGTGCGCGCCTACCAGCGCGGAGCTGAAAAACTTCATCGTTTAAACACCACTTCTCCATTCCGAATCGAAAAGGCTGACTCATGAGAACAAAAGTGATGGCCGCCAATTGGAAGATGCACAAGGTTCCTGATCAGACTCGCGAGTTCTTCCGCGATTTTTTGCCCCTCGTCTCCGCCCACACGCGCGACGAAATCGTGGTTTGTCCCCCGTTTCTCGACCTGCCGGCGGCGCTTGAAGCGACCCAGGGATCGAGGGTCGCCATTGGCGGACAGAACGCGCACTGGAAGGAAGAAGGAGCTTTTACCGGCGAGACTTCCGCGGCACAGCTGCTGGCGCTGGGCGTCACGCACGTCATCCTTGGACACTCCGAGCGGCGGCAGTATTTCGGCGAGACCGATGACACGGTGAATCTTCGCTTGAAAACCGCCTTGGAAGCGGGACTGATCCCCATCTGCTGCGTGGGCGAAGTGCTGGAAGAGCGCGAAGCCGGACTGACCGACGACGTTCTGCGGCGGCAGTGCGTGCGGGCCTTTCACGCGGTCTCGGCGAAGAAGGCGGCAAAGCTCATCGTCGCCTACGAGCCGGTATGGGCGATCGGTACCGGCAAGACGGCCACGCCGGAACTGGCCGCCGAGGCCCATGCGGTAATCCGCAGCGAAGCGGCTGAGATTTTCGGCGAAGAATTCGCCGGGAAGCTGCGCATTCTCTACGGGGGATCGGTGAAGCCGGATAACGCTGCAGCACTCATGGCGCAGGAAGAAATTGATGGCGCGCTGGTCGGCGGGGCGTCGCTGCATCCGAAATCGTTTGCCGCGATTGTGAACTACTGAACCACACGCGAGTCCTAGCCCGGCATTCGCCGGACGCTCCCAGGTTTGCTTAGGCGCCAACCCGGCGGTGCGGGGGGCGATAGCCCAGCTGCATGGAGACGTGCCGGGCTGCATCTTTTAAGCCTTCCACGATGCGCGGCATAGTTTGAGAATTTACCTGGCCTATGGTTCCGCTCAAACCCACACTGGCCTCGATGGCGCCCTGCTGGTTGAACACCGGAGCGCCGACGCATCGCGCTCCCAGATTGTTTTCCTCATCGTCGACCGCGTAGCCTTGCGCCCGCACTTTCTCCAGTTCCTTCAACAGGCGGGGCAGGGTGGTGATCGTTTTCGGAGTGCGCTTTTCCATGGGGCGCTCGGAAATAATCTTCTCCAGCCGCTCCTGGGGGATATAGGCCACCAGCGCCTTGCCCACGCTGGTGGCATGAACCCGCATACGGCGGCCTACCCAGGTGTCCATGCGAATGAATCCGGGGGGTTCGACCTTCTCAATATAGACCGCCTCAGGGCCGTCCAGAATTGCCAGGTGGCAGGTGAGGCTGGTCTTCTCCATCAAGTGGCGCATGATGGGCAAGGCAACTTCGCGAACGTCAATCCCGCTGAGGGCACCTCGACTGAGGCTTAGAATCTTCAGGCCAACGCGGTATTTGCCGCTGCTCGAATCTCGATTCAGGTAGCCCTGAGTTTCGAGTGTGCGCAGAATGTAGCTGGCGGAACTCTTTGGAATCTGCAGCTTGCGGCTGATCTCGGCATTGCTAAGGCCTTCGGGTTCATGGGCAACCGCCTCCAGCATGGCGAGCGCGCGTTCGACGGCCACCGAAGGAGATTCGCCTTTGAGAGTCATTTTTCTGGAGCTGGCCGCCAAATCGTTATGGTAGCAAAACCTTAGTCGGTCAACAAAATGAATGTATGTTCTGCCTATTGAACAACGCCCTTGACCGCGCCGGGGCGGCAACGTACGATCCGCCAGTATTACGAATTACTGTTCATTATGTTGAACATCTTTCGAACCGAGATCCGACCTTGAGGGAGTCGCGAATATGAGGCCCACTGCAGTCGCCACGACGGAAACGGACGATCTGATTCAGCCGGTGAACAGCCCGCCTCGCGGGTTCGATCCGGCGCGCGATCTTCCTGCCGGCTTTATGGAATTCTTTCTGCCGCTGCACCAGATCTTCACTCCGCGCCAGCGGGAACTGGCGCTCGAGCGGGCTGAGCGGTTGCAGAGATCGCTTGAGGGCGACAAGCCGAAGCATCAGTTCCCCTCTGACACGGTTCGCAATGGCTGGCGAATCACGCTGCCGGAGTGGTGCCGCGACCAGCGCAACCAGATGACCGGACCCGCCGATGACGGCGAGCTGTGCGTCAAGATGCTGAATTCGGGTGCACCCGGCGTGATGCTTGATCTGGAAGATTCCTGCGTCAATGAGTGGTCCCATCATGAAAAGGGCGTGGCCAACATTCTGGCCTGCCTGCGCGGCGAGCTCAGCTATCACGACAAGAAACGTGGCCGAACCGTAAACATTCAACCGAACGGTACAGTAATTTTCACCCGCCCGCGCGGACTCCACTTGAACCAGGCAGGGCTGGTCGCGGGCCAACTGGTCTCGGCATCGTTGTTCGATGTTGCCCGCATCTTTTACGGCGTCGAGCCGGCGAAGTTGAACCATCCGCTGTGCATTTACATCCCTAAATCGGAGTCCGCGGAGGAAGCTCTGTGGTGGCGCGATCTGTTCCAGACGCTGGCGCGGGGGCGCGGCCTGCCGCACGACTACATCAAGTGCATGGCACTGGTGGAATCGCATCCGATGGCGTTCCAGATGGAAGAGTTCGCCTACAATCTGCGCGATCACATCATGGGACTGAATCTTGGTCGCTGGGACTACATGGCCAGCCTCATTCACTTCAATCTCGACGATCCCGACTGGGTTCTGCCGGACCGCAACACGATTCCGCACAACGTGGCTTTTTTTCAGAATCTGCGTGAACTGATGCCAGAGATCTGCCACCACCGTTGCATCCTAGCGATTGGCGGGATGACCGCGCTCTATCCCAGCCGTGAAGATGCGGAACTGAATGCCCGAGCGCTCGCGCTTCTGGAAAAGGATAAGAAGAACGAAGCCGACTGCCTGATGGATGGCGCGTGGACGGGACATCCCGATCAGAATGCGATTGCGGTGGCGCAGTTCCCTTCTCCGAACCAACTGAACGCCCGGCCCAAAAACGCGAGCCGCTATCCCGACCTGCGCCCGCAGCCGGTGGGAGTCGGCGCACGTACGGTGAGCGGGACGCGGGCAGCGGTGCGCACCGTGATTCGCTACCGGCACGGCGTGCTCAGCGGTCGAGGCGCCAGCTTGCTCGACGGATACATGGAAGATCTGGCCACGGACCGCATCTATCGGCTCATGATTGCGCAGCGTGTGCTGCATCGCGATCTGGTTCGTGTCCAGGATGAGCAGGGCCAAACAGTGAAGCATACGCCGGAGTTCATCACCCGGCTGTTCGATGAAGAACTCGACCGATTGCTGGCCGGTCTGCCCGCGAACGCAGCTGCGGAGGAGGCGGAACGTCTGCGCAGCGCTCGCGAAATCAGCGAAGCCATGATCGTGAACGGAGAATTTAATCCAGTTTAAACACCGGCAGCATCGGACTCATTCAGGAGAAAATCCACATGGCGGCCAACCGAAAACAACGCAAGCCACAATCCTCAACATTTCAGATCGAACATCCATTGAGTGAGCAGGAGCGGGTTGCACAATATGCTCTCGCCCATGCCGCTATGAATCAGGATTGGCGGACAAATCCGCGCTGGAAGGGCATCACGCGTCCCTACACGCCCGAAGATGCGCTGCGCTTGCGGGGCTCGATTCACATTGAGCACACACTGGCGCGCATGGGAGCTGAGCGTCTTTGGGAACTCCTCGAGACTGACCCCTACATCAACGCGTTGGGAGCGGTGACCGGCAATCAGGCAGTGCAGCAGGTGCAGGCGGGGCTGAAAGCGATTTATGTCAGCGGTTGGCAGGTCGCGGCCGACGCCAATACTGCGGGCACGATGTATCCCGACCAGAGCTTGTATCCGGCGGACAGCGTTCCGAATCTTTGCCGTCGCATCAACTATGCGCTGCAGCGCGCCGACCAGGTTCATCATGCCGAGGGGAAGGTATCGCCGGGGCAAACCTGGTTTGCGCCGCTGATCGCAGACGCCGAAGCGGGATTCGGCGGCACCTTGAATGCCTTCGAACTGATGAAAGGGATGATCGAAGCGGGCGCGGCGTGCGTTCACTTCGAAGATCAGCTTTCGTCGGCCAAGAAGTGTGGACATCTTGGCGGCAAAGTTCTGGTTTCCACCAGCGAAGCGATTCAAAAGCTGGTGGCGGCGCGGCTGGCGGCCGACGTCATGGGCGTGCCGACACTGATTATGGCGCGCACGGACGCGGACAGCGCTCATCTGCTCACCAGCGACGTGGATGCGCGGGACCGAGCGTTCTGTACGGGAGAGCGCACGTCGGAGGGCTTCTTCGGCATTCGTGGCGGAATCGAGTCGGCCATCGCCCGCGGTCTCGCCTACGCGCCTTATGCCGATCTGATCTGGTGCGAGACTTCGCATCCCGACCTGGAGGAGGCGGGCCGCTTCGCCCGAGCGATTCATGCGAAGTATCCGGGCAAGCTGCTCGCCTATAACTGTTCGCCCAGTTTCAACTGGCGCAAGCATCTGGACGAAGCGACCATCGCGCGCTTCCAGCCGGAACTGGCACGCAGGGGATACAAGTTCCAGTTCGTGACGCTGGCGGGCTTCCATGCGCTGAACCTCAGCATGTTCGAGCTTGCACGAGGATACAAGATGACGGGAATGACTGCTTATTCGCGACTGCAGGAAAAAGAGTTTAGCCGCGAAACTCAATATGGATACGAGGCAGTGAAGCACCAACGCTTTGTGGGGACAGGATACTTTGATCAGATACAGCAAGTGATCAGCGGCGGCCTGGCGTCGACTACGGCATTGGCCGGGTCGACTGAAGCGGAGCAGTTTGGGGAAACGAAATCGGCGATGCGGTCGGGGCATGAACCCGATTCGCCTTGCCGGCCCATGCGCGACAACTGCCCGCTGATACCCGTCAATGTTGATTTGGGTCCGGAGGAGATGTTGTTGCCCTCGGGCGACTAAGCGGCGGTTATCTCGGGTCACGAAAAACAGGGCCGGTCTGCAACCTTGGATCGGCCCTGTTGCATGGGACGCCGCTTTCCGAACCCCTCCCCCGCAACTGCCGCAGGGTTATCAGAGCGGTCTCTCGCCCTCAGCGCGGCCAGCGCTAACATCCGAACCGGGACAGCGTCGCCTAGCGAGAGATCCACAAGAAAATCTGCAGGTCTGCAACAATATTTGTCTCGCTCATTCGTCTACAAGAGTAGATGGAACAAGTACTGAGAAAACCGGGGATGATGGCGGAGCAAGACCGGCATATTGCGGAAACGATCGATCGGGAGCAGAACCGGCTGCGCAATTTCATCCGCAGACGGGTGGCGGACCGGGAAGACGCCGAAGACATCCTGCAGGATGTTTTCTACGAACTGGTGGAGGCCTACCGAATGGTCAAGCCGGTGGGGCAGGTTACCGCCTGGTTGTTCCGAGTGGCCCGCAATCGGATTACGGACCTTTTTCGCAAGAAAAAGCGGGAGGCGCTCAGAACCGAACCAGCCACGGTCGCCGAGGGTGGAGAGATGCTGCAATTGGAAGAGCTGCTTCCCTCTTCCGATGACGGGCCGGACGCAGCGTATGCACGGAGCGTGCTGCTGGAAGAGCTGGATGCCGCTCTGGACGAATTGCCTGACGAGCAGCGCGACATATTCATCGCCCACGAAGTAATGGGACAGAGCTTCAAAGAGCTGGCGGCGCAAACCGGCACGAGCGTGAACACGCTGCTTTCGCGCAAGCACTATGCGGTCCTTCACTTGCGCGAGCGACTGCAGGCTATTCGCAACCAATTTAGGAAACCATAAATTTACGAAATCATGAGGACACGAGATGAAAAAGAATTGGATCATCCGCGGGTTGAAGTTCGCATGCTTTGCCGTCTTGTTCATCACCGTGTTTGGGTTTGTTGTCATGCGCCTATGGAACTGGCTGATGCCGGCCATCTTCGGGTGGCATGGGATCAACTTCTGGCAAGCCGTGGGCCTTTTGGTTCTGAGCAAGATTCTGTTGGGCGGATTCCACGGCCGAGCTGGCCGGCACATGTACTGGCGGCGCCGCATGATCGAGCGCTGGGAGCAGATGACTCCCGAGGAGCGCGATAAGTTCCGCCACGGCATGCAGAGGCGCTGCGCTCCGTATGCCGCCCCTGCCACCACTCCCAAGGCCTGAGCCCTAGGGACCTCCGGCAAATCGTGGGCTTTTCCGGCTGTCTCCACTTTGCTTGTCCACTTTGCTTTGATATTCTCCTTTTGTTCGCCTACAATGAAGCGGCCCGTGCACCCTAGTTGCCGCGGCTGCCAGCCAAGTCCGTAGGAGGTGACCATGCTGACTGTGACTGTCCAAGAGTTCGATGACGACCTGGTTCTGCGATGTTTGGGCAAGATTGTGCGTGGCGAAGAGACCGCCATTTTGTGCGCGGCGGTTCGCCATCGTGGCCGCACTGTCATTCTCGATCTGGGCGGCGTTGATGCCATCGATGCGGCTGGAATCGGACTTTTGATTTCGCTCCAGGCTGCTGGTATTTATCTCCAGCTGCTGAATCCAACCAGACGAGTGCAGGAGATACTGAAGGTTACGAAACTGGACTCCGTCTTTGAGATCTGCGAATCCCAATCGGACGATGACTGCATGACGAACCCGGCAACGAACCAGCGGTCTGAGGCCACGAGACGGGATGGGAATCGGAGTGTTCCAGGTCTCATCCCGAGTTGACTTTGGATTTTCTCCTTTTTGTTGCACGCCTTGTCGAGGCACGATGGCTGGGGTGGCGTTCTAATTCTAATTCGCCGCTCCCGCTCCCCCGAAAAACTGTGCAGCTCGGTGGCAGCGACCTCGATGGCTCAGCGCAATCAAGTGTCCCGAGTCGACCGGGGGGAAAGCATTATCGCTTCTCCCAGAGCCTCAACAACACAAAACCACGAAAAGCAAGATTCAGCTTGCAGCATCGGATCGGTAAATAAAACGGAAATTGCCAAATACAGGCCCTGCGGGCGGGACGATCCTCAAAACGACGAGCTCTAGTATGAATCGGCTATTGACCCACTGCGAGTCATCCCCCCACAATCCGGAACCAACACGAGGAACCAGCACGGGGGGATGGCGTTTCGAGAATAGCTTCTGAATTCACAAACCATGCCCCCGCCAAGTGGCTGCGCCGAGCCTAAGACTGTGAGCTTAGTTGTCTGGTGTGGGGGAATGGGGGCTTCGAGGAGCGTAGGAACTTCCGTCAGGGATGGTATGAAATTGCGATTTGCAAACTCTTTCAGCATGGGTCTGGTTCTTCTTGCCGGAGGCTCCGTCTACGCTCAACAGCCTCTGCTCGCAACTGGAAATCCAGACTTGACGGGACAAGTTGCGTCCGCAGTGGACTCTTCGTCGCCGCCTGCTGCCGAGCAAGCAACCGGGACGACTCCTAAGACAGCGCCGGAGACGGCGCCGGCCCTGCCGCCGAAACCCAAGATTGGTTCGCTTGAGATTTCGGTCAACTGGCGCACCCGCGCCGAGGGTTGGTACTGGTTTGAGGGCAAAACCGGAAATAGCGACTACGGCTTTTGGGATTCCTTGTTGCGGTTGGGGATTGGTCAAAGCGGTGAACACTTTGATTGGTTCCTCGAAGGAGAACAGCCGTCTATCCTCGGATTGCCAAACAACGCTGTGGTAGCCGCTCCCCAGGGGCAACTCGGCTTAGGTGGAAATTACTATGCGGCGAACAACAACCACACCTACGTCGCCAACGGGTTTGTGAAGCAGGCATTTGTGAACTTCAAAAAGATTGGGCCGGCGGGTTTGAAACTGGGCCGCTTTGAGTATTTTGACGGTCTGGAGGGCGCGCCTAGAGATCGGTTGCTGGCGACGGTGATTCAGACGCGCATTTCCAGCCGCTTGATTTCGAATTTCACATTCGCCGCCGTGCAACGCACCTTCGACGGAGTCCAGCTTACCGCGAACTCGGGACAGAACCAGGTTACTTTCTTCGGCGCGCGGCCGACGCAGGGAGTCTTTCAAGTGAAGGGGATGGACGAACTGGATGTGGACGTCTACTACGGCGCCTACACCCGGTCGGTCTCGACCCAGCAGAGCGCCGGGGACTTGCGGGTGTTTGCTCTGGGCTATATCGATCATCGCACACTGGTATTGAAAACCGATAACCGGCCTACGCGGGTTCGCACGGCTGACTTGGGCAGGATTGAGATTGCAACCTGGGGAGCGGACTACGCCCATGTTTTCAATACTACCGACGCAGGCAAGTTTGATTTTCTGGTTTGGGGAGTGGTGCAAACCGGGTCCTGGGGCAACCTCGCGCAGCGCGCCGGCGCCTTCGTCGGCGAAGCGGGATGGCAACCGCCCGTGAAACTGCTAACGCCCTGGGTGAGCGCGGGCTATTCATACGGAAGCGGCGACGGGAACCCCAACGACTCGCGTCACGGTACCTTCTTTCAAGTCCTGCCGACACCGCGTCAGTACGCGCGCTTTCCTTTCTACAATATGATGAATAATGAGGATCTGTACGCGAGCTTGCATCTGCGTCCGGTTCCGAAGCTCGCGCTGCGTAGTGAAGTGCACACACTGCGACTGGCAAGCGCATCCGACTTCTGGTATTCAGGCGGGGGCGCGTTTCAGCCGCAAACTTTTGGGTATACGGGCCGTCCCAGTGATGGCAACCGCGGCCTGGCCAACGTCTGGGACTTCAGTGCCGACTATCCGATCACGCATTCCTTCAGCACCACTCTCTATTACGGCCATGCCTGGGGCAAGGGCGTGATTTCGGCCATCTATCCGAAGGATGCAAACGGGCAGCTCATATTTCTGGAGACGAATTTTCATTTCTAGACAGACTTACTCCGATATCTGATTTCCTTTAATCGTTCTCGGGTTTTCCTGAAGTGCGGCTTGATTGAACAGGATGGTCTTCTGATTTTGCATAATCGTCTTCTGATTTGCGATAACTTCGTTTTCTGACATTGGGAAAGCGGCCCCCGCCGCTGGGATCCGACTGCGGACGATGCGGATGCTCTTAAACCAAGCCAATAACACGATCGGGCCACGACGTCACTGTTTTTTGCCTGCTTGCACTCCCATCATCTTAAGCAGTGCTGCTGCCAATTGTTCAGGTTTGAATCCAAACGGTCCAGGTTTACTCTTGTAAGCAACGCGGCCGTGCGGGTCGATCAAGTAAATGCGGTCGGGCCAGCCGGTATAGGCTTGTTCGGTGGAGTTGCCAAACTCGTCGAGCACAGCCGGAAATTCGATCCCAAGTTTGCGCACGCAGGCTCCGGCGATGAATGCGCGATCCTCTTCGGTTTTCGGGCTGGCAAAAACAACGTTGTCTTTGATGTTGCTCTGCATCTGCCAGACATCGCTGGGATGCGCTTCGGTAATGTAAACCACCTGGAAGCCGACGCGATCGCGATATTGCTCGTAAAGTTTATTCAGAGCGGGAACCTCCCGCCGGAACGGAGGTCAAGTGTAGCTGCCAAATACCAGCACGACGGGTTGCTGTTGATTCAGTACCGAAAGCCGAACGCGCTCGCTTTTGTCCAACTTGAGTAGCGAAAAGTCTGGCGCGGGATCTCCGATACGAAGTTTGCCGGCACGAGCGTGGATCCAGGCAGTTTCAAATGGAAAAAGCAGGAAGGGGACACCGTCAGGCATTCGGGCCATCACTCGGCCGAAGGCTTCCGGAGGCTGATGCATCGCCCACCAAACGTAAACTCCGAAACAGAGATAGCCGATCATCAGGCCGGCAACCAGCCCGAGCAGAAGCCTTCGAGCGAACGGATTCAGCTTCAGCCGGAGACTAGACATATTCTTTTTCGACCCTTTTTTGGACAACCGGGAGGCGCGGGGGCGATCGGACGAATCCTTCTTTCGACAGCCTCCGGCCAATCTCGCAATCCATCTCGACGTAGCGGTTGTATATGTAGGTGGCGGCGATTACGACCGGGTCCTGGATTTCCCCGTCAGCAGCGCCCTGCCGGCGAGTACGGTCCACCTGTTCGGCAGGGCTGAATACCATCAGGCCGCGAATGCCAGATAAGCCTCGCGAGAGTTGAATATGGTCCATCGACAATCCTCGGTTTTCACGACCATCAAAACATAAACTTCAGTGCCACCTGGATCACGCGCGGGCTTACGTCGGATTGGATTTGTCCGAAGGTCGGCGACTCGATGTCGCTGACCGGCAACCTGAAATTGGTGTGATTGAGCACATTGAACAATTCACCGCGGAATTGGAGTTCTTTCGATTCTGTCAAAGGGATGTTCTTGAAGGCCGAGACGTCCCAGTTCACGTAGCCCGGGCCCTGAACCACGTTACGGCCTTCGTCTCCGAATACCTCGAATCGGCCGAGAGGATCGGGTTGGAGTTGTTGAAAGGCGCTTGTGTTGAACCATGCCGCCGAAGTACGAGGGCCGGAATTCGGATTGCCAATCACATTCGGCCGGTTGCTGGAGAATCCGGAAATCTCCGGCGCCTGTCCTTGCAGCGAAACGTCATTTGAGTCGAACACGGTGAAAGGCGTGCCCGTCATAGCGGTCATAATTCCGTTCAACTGCCAATTGCCCAACACGCGCCCGTACCAGCGAATGGAACGTTGCAGGAAAGGAAGGCTCCACTGATAACTCAGCACGAAGCGATGACGGGTATCGAACATGGACCGGCCGCGCTCCGCCCCGAGATCAAAGGGATTCTGCGCCAGATCATTTTCTCCAGCAACCGGTTGCGACGCCGAGCCGGTAATGTTGAAGGAAGAAACATCATCGATGGAATGCGACCAGGTGTAGGAAGCGAGGAAAGAAAGGCCGTGGCTGAACCGCTTGCGCAGGCTGGCTTCCAAGGCGTTGTAGCTGGAATTGGCGATGCCGGCGATTTCACCCACCGAACTGTAAATGCAATTATTCGGCTGCGCCAGCGTGCATCCGGAATAAAGACGCCGCTGGTTTACGTTGTTTTCGGTTGATATCGGGTTGCCGCTTCCGTCAACCCCCGGGACAAAAACCGCTGGATCTCCTTCCCTGAATCGCGGAAGTCTTACTCCGGTGGTGCCCACGTACCCGATCTGAACCAGCCAGTTTTCGCCGAAAGAACGTTGGATGTTCAGATTCCAATCCTGCGCGTAGGGCAGATGCAGGTTACGCGCGACTACGAGGAGTGTCATCGGCTCGGGGAATGCCTGACTGAAAGGATTCGGGGTATAGAACGGATCGGCAAATGAGTTGACCGGAAAACTTATTTGCTGAGTCTTCAGAAAGGGAGGAGCGCTGACCGGATCCTGCAGCGGGCCGCCTTCTCCGGTGTAGTAGGGCTCATAGAAAATTCCGTAGGCCGCGCTGATCACCATTTTGGAGTCGCCTCGCGGATCCCAGGCTAGTCCGATGCGCGGAGCGAAAGCTGTCTTCTGGGTTGGAATCAAGCCCGCAGGCACGCCCCGATCGCCGGGATAGACAAGTCCTGCCGGCGCGCTGGGCAGCACCTGTGACTGGGCCCCGGGAACAAAAAGATTTACCTGGTGGTTGTTCTCCGTGGAGGGGAACGGTAACTCGTAACGAAGTCCGACGTTTAACGTCAGATTCGGGCTGAGTTTGTAGTTGTCCTGGCCGTAGGCATCGAGAGCTCGGTCGCGGATTTGGCGGGCAAAATTGCCTCCGCCTTGCAGAAAAACCACCGGGTTGCCTGACAGGAGGCTGGCGAATCCGTCGTTGTAGGGGAAAGTGGAGAAGACAAAGAAGCCATTTGTGGCGATTCCCTGCAGAGCATTGATCTGGTCGCGACGATAGCCTCCGCCGAATTTCAGTTCATGGCGGCCATGGATCCAGCTCAGAAAACCAGAAACGTCGAATGTGCTCTGAACGGTGTTGCGCGGCCCCGTGATGGGGTCGCCCACCGAGGCGTATCCCCCGACCTGGATGAAGGGAGGTCCGGCGGCCGAAGCCAGCGTGGGATGGTACTGAAAACCTAAGTCCGTTGGGGACTCATGATTCAGGTGCTGATCAAGCAGGAACTCATTGCGCAGGTAGGAAAAGCGCGCGACCCCGATCGTGGTTGGCGCGATGACGTGGGTCTCTTGCGCCACAAAATTCTGGGCGCGGTCATACTCGCCCACCGCGAAGCCGGGGACGTTGGCGCCCACCGGCGAAAGAGGATCCGTGGTCGGGCCACTACTATACATGTAGCGAAAATTCAGGGAGTCCACAGGGGAAAGATAATGGTCCAGGCGCAGGCCGAATTGGTTGTTATTCTCGCTCAGAGTTTGGGTGGCGATGAATCCATTCGCTCCATGGTTGGGCAGAGGGAAAAATGGCAAGACATTGTTCGCAATCGGATCAATCGGCGTAAAAATCGTCATCTGATTGAACGGCACCGGCGTTCCAAAGAAACTGAGTTGCTCCTGCGCATTGGAGCAGAGTCCGCTCGAGTCAAAGCTGGCGGGAGGAGCGCACTGCTCCGCGAAGTTGCCCTGCCTTTCCGCCAAGGAAGGCACGGTTGCGGGCACAGTCTCACCCTGCCGATTGCGGAAGCCTTCGTAATATCCGAAGAAGAAAGTCTTGTCTTTGAGAATCGGCCCGCCAAAGGTAGCGCCGAACTGGTTCTGCTTCAAGGGCTGAACGCCGTGAGTGAAGTAATCGGACGAATCCATCGCGTCGTTGCGGAGAAATTCCCAGGCCGCGCCATGAAATGCGTTGGAACCTGAGCGGGTGACGATGTTGGTCGTGGAGCCAGTATTGCGACCGAACTCCGCGTTCGCGTTGTGGGTAAGAATCTTGAACTCGGCGATCGCGTCGATTGGGGGCTTGAGAACAAATCCGGCGTCCACCGCGCTCTCATTGTCAGCGCCGTCGATCAGAAAATTGTTGGACTCCGGCCGCTGCCCATCGACGGCATAGGCTTGGCCTTGGCGCGCCGGACCACCGGCTTCGAGCAGTCCGGGCGTCAAGGGCACGACACCGGGTTGAAGCAGCCCCAATTGGGAAAAGTTGCGGCCATCGAGTGGCAGGTCGAGAATCTCATGCTCCATCACGGTTTGCCCAAGACTACTGACGGTACTCTCCGCCAGCGCGGCATCCGCACTCACTTCAACTTGTTGCGTCTCAGCACCCAACTTGAGGTGAATGGCGACGGCCGCCGTTTCGTTGATATCCAGTAAAATGCCTTGCTGCAAGTAACTCTTGAAACCTTGCGCACGAACCTCTAACTGGTAATGTCCGATCGGGAGTTCGACCAGCATATACTCCCCCTGACGATCGGTGACCGCAGAACGTGTCAAGCCCGTCTCGTTCTGCTTTGCCGTGACCGTAGCGACCGGGACAATCGCCCCGCTCGGATCGAGCACTGTTCCACGGATGCTCCCGGTGATCTGCTGTCCGGCCAGGTTCAAGCTTGTAAAAGAAATGGCCATTAGTAACAACGTCAGCATTCTTGTGCTAGTCATGCTTCTCCCATTTGTCCTCAACAATCGCGACTGATCTTGAGAGACCTGTCTCGTCGAGCAATCCGTGTGAGAGGTGCGCGAAGAACTCCCCCGCAGATTTGGAGTGCGGCGATTATAGAGAGGCTTAACGGCGAGTCAATAATCTGAAAGCAGTAGCGCTTCGATCGAAGAGGTCGAGCGCAGAGTGAAGACAGCCGCATAGTGTTTTCGCATTATTGCGCACAACTGTTCCCCGGCTGATTCTGGTTGCCGCGGATACGCCACGTTCGGCGATGCTTGGAGTTGCGGTGCTTGTGGCCGGATTGCCGGTCTACGGACCTCCTGCATACTCGCACACGAGCAAGAGCTGGCGCTTCCGAAAGGGGTGTAATCCATGTCTGCGAATCAAGGCAAGGACGAGAAGATTCCCGAAGTCGCAGATGGCTCTGCAGCCGCAAAGCCCTCCACAAAAATCAAGATCGTTGAGGATGGCGAAGCCGCCGGGGAAACCGCCGCGGCTTATGACTTTTGGCGGGCCGGATCGGGGAGACAGCAAGTCCCCGGCATTATCAAGTGCTTCGGCGTGCGCCCTGACTTCCTGCGTTGCGTGATCGAACTGGGAAACACGATCCACTTCTCCGAAGGTCATCTTTCACGTCGACACAAAGAAATGATCGCCAGCTACGTCTCATATTTGAACCGATGTCCGTATTGACTGGACAGCCACGCCTACTTCCTGCGGGTTCAGGGAGCATCCGACCAATGCGTGCGGGCGATTGTCGAAGGCAGGCTGGACCAAGCTGGCCTTACGGCGGCGGAGCGCGCTTTGCTGGAATACGTGGACCTGATCACTTGCGCTGCTTCCCGCTCCACTGTGGAGGATGTTGAGAAACTGCGAGTTGTTGGATGGAAAGAGGAACAGATTTCAGAAGCCGTGTACATCACAGCCTTGTTTGCCTTTTTCAATCGCGTCGCTGACGCGTTCGGTGTTCCTTCTCAGGACTATCTCACGACGGGGAAATTGACACCCTGAGGTGCACCGACATCCTCCCCGCCGCGGACCGCAAAGCGTTTTGAAGAGCGATTGAGGGAGAAGCAGTTTCTTGACGGAAAGCTCAGTTTTGCGCTTCTCGGAGAGTCGCCGCCGTGAAAGGCGCTGTGCGCTCCCGAATCTAGCCGACCAAGGAGACCGAAACGTTGTCTTTGCCGTGAACCTTGATGGCATACATAGTTTCGTCAGCCATACGAATGATTACATCCAGCGAATCAGGCGGATCAAGAAAAGTCG
>Ga0210406_10000659_pt1 | contig 46183 bp, 36 predicted proteins | sample IncBWC30MmetaG_FD_155454 | JGI IMG/M metagenome (GOLD analysis project Ga0210406, IMG submission 155454) | Forest soil microbial communities from Barre Woods Harvard Forest LTER site, Petersham, Massachusetts, United States - Inc-BW-C-30-M | ecosystem: Environmental > Terrestrial > Soil >...
CCGCATGCGTTCTTCCACGATCGACCGTTCCTTCCATGGCATCGGCAACTCCTGGCTGGATTAATCCAGCCAGGAGTTGTAAACCATGTCTCCGGAACGTTTTGTAAAGGGTGAGTCCGAACGCACAAGCGGTAAAAAAAGCCTCATTGCGGCTGCTACGAATTGTAATACAGAATAATATGTGTTATCGTTCTGGTATTATGGGCAGCAAGGAAAAAACCATCAGTTTCCGTGCGGTCGCTGAAAAGATTGAAGCGCTTGATTCGCTGGCCACCGCACAAGAACGTCCACGCAGCTATCTCATCAACGAGGCGATCACCAATTACATCGAGCTGCACGCCTACCAGGACGAGTTGGTTCGCAAGGGACTGGAAGAGATGCGGGAAGGCCGCGTCGTGAGCCATGAGCAGGTCCTAAAGCGGCTCAAGAGGACGGGACGCGCCCGCCAGTGATCAAATGGACCGAGCAGGCGACCCAGCAATTGGATCAGGCTCATGATTACATCACCCTCTCCAATAACAAGGCAGTTGCCGCCCGGATCACAATGCAGATTGTTACTACCGTTCAACAACTTCCCGCCTTCCCGATGTCGGGAAAAGTTGGCCGTGTTCTTGGCACCCGTGAGTTGGTCATTTCCAACACGCCCTTCATCGCCGCTTATGCCATCGATAAAGCTGACATCATAATCCTCGCAATCTACCACGGCGCACAGCAGTGGCCGGAGAGCTTCTAGCCTGAGAAATGGAACGGCGCTGACCTGGCGGTGCCACGGACTCATTTCCACCGTCAGTTGCCGCAGAAATCGCCGAAGGGCGCAACTCCGCTCGCGCTACACCGTGCTACAGAAAACCAGGGATTTAGGATCGTAGGAAAGCAGTGTTTATGCAGGAGGATCGTAATTCCTTTGCTTTCAACATTTCGAGTGTAGCAAACCAACACATGCCAACAAGTGCCGCCCTCATACTGCGCAAAGTCGAATCCCTCCTCCTCCGCCACTGTCCGAGTGCAGTAAAACTTCAATTAGTAATACTAAGCTGTGCTGCTATTTCCCCTGCGGCTAGTTATTTGAGACGCGCCCCAACCCTGCATTGCTGCTGTTTAGAGCAACACTTGTTCGTGCCGGTGCCGTAAGCCTTCTCATCCAGAAGACTTCTCATTATCGCGATCGTGGCGAACCCCTTTCGTCTTCCCGTCCGGCATTTCACCAACTGCACGAGGCACTCTTACGCCACGCGCTTCATGAGCTCGTAAGAGTAGCTTGACACTGGTCAAACCACGTGGTATTACATATTCATAAAAGTAATGGAGGTCAACATGGAGTCTGCGATCACCATTAAGGGTCAGGCGACAATCCCGAAGGCTATTCGCGAGCATCTCCGGTTGAAACCGGGCGATCGGGTAAAGTTCTTTGTGCATCCCGATGGCAGCGTGGTTCTTTTGCCCAAAGTCCACGCGGCGGCTTTACGAGGCATGATCAAATCCAGACGTCGGCGGACTGTGACAATCGGGGAGATGGCTGAGGCCGCTGCAGAAGGCGCTGCTGGCGTCGCGCCACGCGCTGGACGTCGATGATCGGGCTCGACACGAACATTCTCGTCCGTTATCTCGCCCAAGACGACACAATACAGTCACCGAAGGCAAGGGAGATAATCGAGCAGCGGCTAACTGAGGAAAAGCCCGGCTTTGTCAGCATTGTGGCAATGGTCGAGACCGTGTGGGTCCTCGACCGTGCCTACGGGCTGACACCCCATGAAATCGTCGGCACCGTCGAACGCATGTTGCAAACTGATGTGCTCGTTGTGGAGAACGAGCAGGAGGTTTTCACCGCCATGATCGCCTTGAAGGATGGACAAGGCTCGTTCGCCGACGCCGTGATCGGGGCCCTAAGTGCGAGAATGGGCTGTTCCTGCACGCTGACATTCGACCGGAAGGCACTGCGGCTTCCGGGTTTCGAACTTCCCTAACGCGAGATCGTTCAGCTTGATAAGGCCAAATCAACATTCGCAGGCATCCCGCAACTATCCCTCCCGTGTTAGATTTGCTTCAAAAAATGAGCTAATTAGGAACCGGTCAAAGGCCCGTTTGACGTGGGAAATTGGTCTACCATCCGAGGCGATCGATGAGTTCCTGACAGAGTCGGCTGCGGTTCACAGAACGTACGGCAATCCGCCATGCTACATTTGCTACAAAAAGCCTCCAAATTAGCAGTGAAGGAGAGCCTGTGTTTATGCGCCAGAACGTAAATTCTTTACTTTCAATCTCTCGACTGTAGCGAACCAACGCATGCCAACGAGTGCTGCCCTCATAGTACGCAGAGTCGGATCCCTCCTCCTCCGCCATAGGAGCACCCATGTGTCAGACCGCTCATCAGGATCGACACTTCCGGCTTGGGCGTTCTCAAGCATCTTCAAGCCAATCTTTGCAAATTGCGCCGCGTAAAACTTTTTTGACATAGTCGTCGCTGGTGTTGCGGGCTGCAAGATGGTCCCGCTAAACGTAAGAATTCATGTAACTTATGTGCTGCACTTTTCGCGTCGCATCACGGGGGTAGGAATGACGAAAAAGATGGTTGTTCGGATGTTGCTCACTAGCGGAGCGTTGTTGATTTTTTGTCAGATCGCGACGAGTCAGACGTCAACGACACGAAAAATGTCGGAGGAGTCGGCTTTTCCCATCGCCGTATCGGGGCATGAGGAGCGGCTGGCAGCGGCGATTGGCGAACGCGTGAAAGGGCTGGGGCCGAAGACGGACAACTTAGGAAATGTCTACGTCACGATTGGACAGGGTGCGCCGCTTAAACTGATTGCCGTGGCGATGGACGAACCCGGGTACGTAGTTAGTGGAATCACGGAGGACGGATATTTGCGGGTGCAGCGTTTGCCGCAGGCCGCGGTGACTCCAGTTTTCGATGTGTTGAATTTCGCACAGCCTGTCTGGGTGTTTACGCGCGGCGGCAAGCGAGTAAATGGAGTTTTCGCGGGGTTGAGCGTTCACCTGCAGCCGGGACGTGTCGGCGGCCCGAAAATGAACCATCCTGATGAATTGTTCGTCGACATTGGAGCACGGAACGCCGCGGAAGTTGCCGCCGCTGGCGTGGACGTACTTGATGCAGTTGCTACGCAAAGAAATTTGCTGGCTGTCGGCAGAGAGGAAATCGGCGGGCAATCTTCGGGGGACCGAACAGCGTTGCTCGCGGTGCTGGAGCTGCTTGAGAAAGCGCGACCAAATGAAATTAAGGGGACTCTTACCGTAGCGTTTGTTGCGCAACATTGGACCGGTGCACGAGGAATGAACCGGTTGCTGACCGAAATTCATCCCGACGAAATGATATTTCTGGGACACGTCGCTGCGCGGCCGCCTGCCGATGGCACCACCGGCGGCAGCACAGTGGTTGCGCAAAAACTCGGCAGCGGAGTTTTGATTGGGACGGCGTCAGCGGAGGGAGGCGCTGCAGATTTTGTTGGCGAACTTAAGGCGCTGGCAGAGACGAAACACATTCCAGTGACGGCAATCTCGGCGAACTTGCCGCGCATCGCCGGCTACGCGCCCGGCGCGGAGTATCCGAAGCGAACTGTTGAAATTGGAATGCCGACGCTTTGGGCGGAAACGCCTGCCGAGACGGTGAACAGAAAAGACGCGGCGAGCCTGTTTGGGCTGCTGGCGACTTACGCCGGGGTTGATTCGAACGAAGAAATAAAGCCGGAATATTCGGCGGACGAGAACTTTCCCGGCACGATCGGAAAACTGGTGACGGCTTATGGAGCGAGCGGACACGAAGCTGCAGTTCGCGGAAAAGTGAAGGAACTGCTACCGGAGTGGGCGCGAAAGCAAACGCGAACCGACGATGCCGGGAATTTAGTTTTGCATCTGGGGGACGAGAAGCCCAATGCGAAAACTCCGCGTTTGGCGTTTGTCGCGCACATGGATGAAATTGGCTATGAAGTGAAGAAAATCGAGGACGACGGACGAGTCGAGCTGGCGGTACTGGGCGGCGGTTACCCGCAATATTTTCTGGGCCACACGGCTTTGCTGCACAAGTCCGACGGCAGCATCGCGGGTGCGGTGATGGAATTGCCGAGTGGATGGGACAAGCCGGGATTCGAATGGCCGCAAAGTCTGCGCACAATGGATGACCCAGCGCGCGCGTATGTGGGAACCAGTTCACGGGAAGAAACGGAGAAGCTCGGGATCAAGGCGGGCGACTGGCTGACGATAGAGAAGGCGTACCGTCCGATGATTGGGACGCGTGCGATCGGGCGAAGTTTTGACGACCGCGTCGGATGCACGGCGTTGATTCATGCGGTGAAAGCGCTGGGCGCAAATCTTCCAGGACGCGACGTGACCTTTATCTGGAGTACGGAAGAAGAAGTCGGGCTGAAAGGTGCCGCAGCTGCCGCCGCGCATCTGTTCGAAAGCGGCAAGCCTCCTGATTTTGTGTTTGCGATCGATACGTTTGTGAGCAACGATTCGCCGCTGGAAGCGAAACGCTTCGGAAACGCAGAGCTTGGCAAAGGGTTCGTGGTACGCGCGGTGGACAATTCAAACATTATCCCGTTGCGGTACGTGGAGCGCGTCGTGAAACTGGCTCGCGAGAACAGAATTTCCGTGCAGTATGGAGTAACGGGTGGAGGAAATGACGGGGCTGTATTTACACGATTTGGCGGCATTGACGTGGCAATGGGGTGGCCGCTGCGGTATGCGCATTCACCGGCAGAAGTGATTGATACGCGGGATTTGGATGCGTTGGGACGGATCGTGGCGGTTCTGGCAAGAAGTTGGTGAGACGGCTGAGGCAGTAGCTCGAACCGAAATCTAATCGACTTTCTGTAAAAATTCGTAATAACGCCCTGCAATCGCGGGCCACGCAAAAAATTCAGCGTATGCCGCGCAGCTGCGCTGCACAAGCGCCGCGCGGAAGTCGTTATCCGAGAAAATGCGCACCAGCGCTTCTCCCAATTGGGGTTGCAAGGTCTGTTCCTCGATGTTCTCCGGCAAGAGAAACACGCCAGCATTGGTAATGGGCGATGCTGTTTCGCTTCCTTGCAAGGCAATTAACGGGAGACCGGACGCGATTCCGGAGATTGCGCTGCTGCGCCGCGAAGAGATTGTGCCTCTGACGAACAAAAGGACGTCAGCATCGGCGAATTTCTGGACCAACGTTTTGCCATCCACAACGCCAGCTATATCGATCGTCACAGCTGCATCTTTTAAGGCTTGCCGTAGAACTGGCTCCCGCAGCTCGGCGTGCCGGCCGAATACGAGGAGGCGTAGCGGCCCCAACTTCAGCGCAGCGTGGCGAAGCGCGGCGATGATGTCGCGCGTTTCGCGATCCCCCGCCGCACCTCCGGTGATACTGAACACTGCGACCGTTGGCGGTGAATGAATCTTGTCACGTGGTTGTGGAGCTGAGAGGAATGGCAGACTGGCGCCAACTGGAATAAATGACGAATCTTTCTGGGCGCCACCGGTCCAGCTAAGTTGTTCAGGCGCCACCGTGAACACCGTGTGGTCAGCGAGGGCGATCGAACCATGCATTACGCGCAGTTGGAACATACGGCGAAATCGGTCGATGACTCGCGTGCCGCCGAAGGGTTCTGCGTCGTGAAACACGACGGCCAATCTCGCGCCGGATTTCCGGAGCGCACGCAGGAGCTGCAAAAATCGCCACGGAAATCCCCGTGTGGACCAGGCGAGCGCGGTGTATTGAACAAGAACCCAGACGCCGCGCCAAAGTTGCGCCTGGAGGCGGAGGGCTCCGAGTGAAGCGGTCCAGCCGTGCTCGTTCCACGAGACGCGGCGAATTTCGAGTTGAAAATTGTAGGCGACAAGCGCTTCGCCAAGGTAACGGCAATAGTCTTCGACGGCGTCGGTGGGTTCGTCGCGGCGTCCGAGCAAAGCGATTACGCGTTGTCCGGTCATTTTTCGACGAGGAAGTTGCCGATGACCAGAGCGTCCATACCCGAACTGAAAAAAGTGCGCAGTGCGTCGGTTGGCGTGTGCACAATGGCCTCTCCCCGAAGATTGAAGGAGGTGTTCATGATGACGGGAACGCCGGTGATCGTGCCGAATTCGTCAATCAGTCGGTAGTAGAGCGGATTGATTTCGCGCTCGACGGTTTGTGGACGGGCGCTGCCATCCACGTGGGTTACGGAGGGAATTACGCTGCGCTTTTCGGGACGAACTTGCGCCGTGAGAATCATGAAGGGCGAATCATACGCGGATTCGAGATAGTCCGGCGCCGCTTCTTTTTTGAAGGAAGGCGCAAAGGGCCGCCACCACTCGCGGAATTTCACCGCGTTGTTGACCTTGGCGTTCATTTCCGGGTCGCGCGGATCAGCAATGATGGAGCGGCTGCCAAGCGCGCGCGGGCCGAACTCCATGCGGCCCTGAAACCAACCGAGAATTTTGCCCTGGTTGAGAAGTTGCGCAGCTACCTCAGCCGGATCGGCCAATTTGGTGTGGCGGATTTTGTACGTGAGCAGCGCCTTCTCGATTGCATCATCTTCGAAAGACGGGCCCCAGTAGCCGTGACGCATGGGCTTATCGGGAAGGCGGCCGTTGTCATCGAGAGATGGAGCGAGGGCGGCACCGAGCGCCACGCCGTCATCGGAAGCTGCGGGCTGGACGAAAATATTTCCGATCGCACCGGATGCAACAATCTTGCCGTTGGCTTTTGAGTTGAGTGCGACTCCACCAGCCAGGCAAAGATTCTTAGAACCGGTCTTCTGGAGCGCCAGCTTTACCACGGACATCATCGCTTCTTCGCAAGCATCCTGTACGGCAAACGCAATATTCTTGTGATGATCGGAAATATCGGATTCAGGGTCGCGCGGCGCTCCAAGCAGTGACGCGAAGTGGGAAAACGGTGCGCCATCGCCGATCAGGGTTTTCGTGTAGACGCGATAGGGCGCGTCGTTTGGATTAATGAAGCTCGTCAAATCAACTCCTTTTTGACCGTACGGCGCGAGCCCCATTACTTTCCATTCATCACTGTTGGGAACGAAACCGAGGAAGCCGGTGAATTGGGCATAGAAAAGGCCGAGCGAGTCGGGCCAATTGAGAGTGAGAACATGCTCGAGGCGTCCAGCGCGGCCACGCCAAATTGAAGTGGCTTCCCATGCGCCGCGGCCATCCATGACCACCACGGCCGCGTCGTTAAAACCGGAATAGCCGTATGCGCTGATTGCGTGCGCCAGGTGATGATCGACGAAGCGAAAACGCGTTTTGTTTGCACCGAACAACCTACGGTAGGGAGCAGCGCCCGATTCCTGATGCCACATGCTTAGAAAATGGCGCGAGGAATTGAGAACGTTCATATAGGAGAGCGGCCATCGGTTCGTGGCGTAAAGTTTCAAGTCGTGGCGATAAACGGGGCCGGCCGTTTGCCAGCCAAAACATACTTCGTCTATTTGTGCCGCGGCGACCTTTGCAAAATCGAGGCAGGCTTGGACGGCCAGTTTCGGGAAGCTGGCATCGTGCTTGATACGGGAGATGCGCTCTTCCGCCACCGCGAAAAGGAGTTCGCCATCGCGCACGATGCAGGCGGAGGAATCGTGCATTTGCGAGTAGTTGATTCCGATCGTCAGCATGAATGTATCAGCATGAATTGCGAAGCATGTTAAATTAAACACAAAATTGGCCGGCACGCGAATCAACGAGCGCCGGCAAATAAATCCGGTTTATCGAGATCGCAACGACTTGAGCCAGGAACGCGCCAAAAGCCAGGCCCCTTGTATTGTCTCGCGGAAACCGCGGCCGGCAATATGGCGAAATTGATTGGCGGCGCAGCCGGTGAGTCCGTGTGCCGAGTAAAAATCGAGGGCTACCAATCGGGCACGCGATTCGGGCCAGGACCGCGCCGGCGCTAACTTCTGTTGGCCGGAATGCGACATGAGAGCCAGAAGCTGGTCTACGCGGCGGTCGTAAGTATGTTCAGCCAAGACAAGTTCTCGAGCGGTTCCCGCGATACGCACGCGTGCAGCTTCGTCGTTCAAATACTTGCTGACCAGAGCGCTAATTTCCACGGGGTCGCGATAACCGACGAAGTGGACGCCTTCCTGAAAGCCGAGCTGGCTGAGCTCTGTTGGAATTGATGTAAGAAGTAGCGCGCCGGAAGCAAGAACCTCAAAAACGCGCAGGTTTGCGTCCTGGGGAAAATCGTCGCGGCCGATATTCACAACGATCCGTGAATGGCGATAGACGTTGGCGACTTCTTTGACGGTGTACGGGCGTGACCAGTCGTTAGTGTGAAATTCCTTCGCAAGTTTCGGCAGCCACTGAGCGCGAGCCTTGTAAAATTCGCCGCTAGTCTGGCCGACCCAGCCAATTTCGAATTCGCGAGGTGTGTCGTCACCTTCGAAACAATCTCTGCGAACGGCGTGCGGCAACAAAAACGCTCCGGGATGTCCAGCGCGTTTAAAGCGTTCTTCAAATCCGGGATGAAAGACGACGGCGTGATCAAAAACGGCCGACCAGCGGATGCGGCGTTCGGTAAAGGCGTAGGTGTCGGGATGAAAGCACACCGTCGGAACTTCTGAGCGTTCAAGCCGGATTGGGAAGAGAGGGTGCGCCGATTCGAAATGAAAGATTGCGGAGGGTGGGTTCGGGCAAGCATTTAACACGTCTTCGACAGAGGCGTCGAAAGGAATGGAATCATCCAGGCAAAAAAACTCAATGCCGCGGCGGCGGAAGGCGTCGGCATAGCCTGGTATCAGTTTCCAATGATGTTGTTCGCGGCAGAGGCAGAGGATTGTCATGCTGGGATGGTGAGGCGAATATTGTTTCCGCGTGAACTAGCGGGCGACGCCCGAAGAGTGCTGCGCTTCCTGCGCGGCGATAATCTCCTGAAAAATAGTGTCCAGATTACGCGTGATTTTCCAGTTCGGATAGTGCGACTGGAACTTGCCGAGATCCGAGATATAGCAGATGTGATCGCCCTTGCGGGCTTCCTCGACGTATTTCCAATTGAGTTTTTTGCCGGTCATTTCAGCGATTTTCGCGATGGCTTCGAGCATCGAGACGCTATTCGCGCGTCCGCCGCCGAGATTGTACACTTCGCCTGGGCGCGGGTTGGCTGAGAATTCCTCGATGGCGCGAACGACGTCGTGACTGTGAATATTGTCGCGGACTTGTTTGCCCTTGTAGCCGAAAACAGAATACGTGCCGCCGGTGAGCGCGACTTTTACCAGATAGGAAAGAAAACCATGCAGTTCCACGCCGGAATGCGACGGGCCGGTCAGGCATCCTCCACGAAAGATGCAGGTGTTCATGCCGAAGTAGCGGCCATATTCCTGCGCGACCAGATCGGCGGCGGCCTTCGAAGCTCCGAACAATGAATGAAGGGTCTGATCGATCCGGCAAGACTCGCTCACACCGGCATAATCTTCCGGGCGAGAATAATCGTAACGGGTTACCAACTCCGTCATGGGAATTTCGTTGGGCGAGTCCCCGTAAACCTTGTTGGTGCTCATGAGAATGAAGACTGCGTCGCTACAATGTTGGCGCGTGGCTTCGAGCAAATTCAGAGTTCCGAGCGCATTAACCTCAAAGTCGAGAATGGGGATGTCGCGAGCTTTATCATGGGAAGGCTGAGCGGCACAGTGAACGATTAATTCGAAGCGATTGGATTTGAAGAGCTCGTCGAGAGCGTTGCGATCGCGAATATCAAGACTGGCGTGCTGAAAATTCCTTGTCGAACGCTTGAGGCGATTTAGATTCCAGGTGGTGTCGCCTTGCACGCCAAAAAACACCTGCCGCATATTGTTGTCCACGCCGAAAACGCGATGGCCTTGCCGGTCAAAATGCTCTACTGCTTCGGAGCCGATTAGTCCGCTGCTGCCTGTGACCAGTATTGTTTTCATATGTGGCGGGTGATCTCGATAGTGTACTCAAGTTTTCCAGGCTTCGCACGCGACGGCCTTGAATTAACTAGCTACCAAATCTTGCAGGCATTTTCTCGAACCATGGGATCGCCTTTTTTGCAGCCGAATGCCTTGGCAAATAATTCCATGTTAGAGAGCGGCCCATTCACCCTGAATTTCGAGACAGGATGAGGGTTGCTGTTGGCCAGCAGCCGCGCGTATTCCGGACGAAAATTGGTGCCCCATACTTGCGCCCATCCGAGAAAAAAACGCTGCTCGGGAGTGAATCCGTCAAGGACTGGCGGGTGCTTGCCTTCGATCGATTTTTCAAAAGCGCCGTAGGAAATTGCCAGCCCGCCAAGATCGGCGATGCTTTCGCCCAGGACCAGCTTGCCGTTTTCGTGCAGACCGGGTTCGACTTCGTAACCATCAAACTGCTGCTGAACGCAGTTCGCGCGCTGATCGAAATTCTTGCGGTCGTCTTTCGTCCACCAATCGGTGAGATTACCCTTAGCGTCAAATTGCGAACCGGCGTCGTCAAATCCGTGGGTGATTTCGTGGCCGATTGCGGCGCCCATGCCGCCATAATTGATTGCGTCATCCGCCTTGGGATCAAAAAACGGCGGCTGCAGAATTCCGGCGGGAAAGACTATTTCGTTCATCAAGGAATTGTAATAGGCATTGATGGTCGGCGGCGTCATTCCCCATTCGTTCCTGTCGACCGGCTTGCCAATTTTGTGCAGATCGCGGGCATGTTCAAAACTGATGGAGCGGCGTAGGTTTGCGAGGTATCCGGTTCGTTCGATGGAAAGTGCGGAATAATCACGCCACTTATCGGGGTATCCGATCTTGATCTGGAACGCTTGCAGTTTTTCCAGTGCTGCTTTTTTGGTTTCCGGCCCCATCCAGGTGAGCGCGGGGATGTCGCTTTTCAGAGCGGCAATCAAATTTGCGACCATTTCCTGAGCGTGAGCTTTGGCTTCAGGAGGAAAATACTTTTCAACGTAAACTTGTCCCAGCGCTTCGCCAATACTCCGATCAACGCTCTGCACGCAGCGTTTCCATCGTGGCTGAATCTCCTTCGAGCCAGCCAACTTGGCCCGATAAAAGTTGAAGTTCTCCTGCACGAAGGCGTCGGGAAGCTGATCCGCACTGGCGTGAATTACATGCCAGCGCAGGTATGATTTCCACTGATTGAGAGGAGCTTCCGTCAGCAGCCGGTTGGTTTCCTTAAAGAAATCCGGCTGCGCCACGTTGATTGCAGAAAATTGTGGAGCGTTGCGTTCGCGAAAATAACCTTCCCACGGAAATGCCGGCGCTATACCTTCTAGCTGCGGAAGTGTCATCTTGTGCCAGACGGCGTGAGGGTCGCGCATTTGCACTCGCGACATTGAAGCGTTGGCCAAGGTATTTTCAAAATTCATCGTGGCTTGCGCTTCAGCTTCGGCTTTTTCCGGGGAGTCACCGGCAAGCGTAAACATTTTTGCAATGTGCGCGACATAGTCCGCGCGTAGTTGCTTCGACTTGTCATCGGTGCGAGTGTAATAGTCGCGGTCCGGCAGACCTAGCCCACTCTGCTCGACTTCCGCGATTACCTGGGTGCTGTCGTCCAGATCCTGAGTGGAATCAAAATTGAAAAGATAGCCGCTTCCGCTTTGTTGCAGGTGTGCGAGCAGCGGTTGAAGTTCACTGGATTCTTTGATCTTATCGATCGCGGTCAGGTCCGCAGCGATGGGCTTTCTTCCGGACGCGTCGATCGCTGTTGTGTCCATGCAACTTGCGTAAAAATCGCCAATCTTTTGCTGATTGGAGCCGACCGGCGGATTCGCTTTCATCGAATCTTCCAGAATTGCCCGCATGGAAGCTTGATTTCTATCTGCCAGGATCGTGAACGAGCCCCAGGAAGGAAACTCCGGCGGAATCGGATTGCTCTTCATCCAGCCACCCATCGCAAATTCATAAAAATCGTCGCAGGGTTTGCAGGACCTGTCCAGATTTGCGCGGTTGAATCCCCAGCCAGCTGCAGAATCAGCGCTGCCGCCACGAGCCTTTAGAGCTGCGAGACAGGCGGCGCACACGATCAAGACCGAGAAAATTCGGCGAAACGGAGTTGAATGGAACATTGTTTTCCCCATCGGATGGCAGGATCTCTGGCTGGAATTAGCCCTACCGAGTTTAACAAAAGCAAAGAATCAAACACAAAATTGGCGTGAGCCAGAGTCCGTGAACGGAGGCGGGGTAAAATACGCCGGTGCCACTGCGCCAATCGCGGCCGTACGACAGCAGGACACTGACGCTGCCAAGAACGCGGACTCTCGCTTGAACCCCGGTGTCGAAGAGCCATTTCTGCGAACCCAATAGTCCACTTCGATCGGCGATCGCTGCGGTACCGAATGGAATGCTTTATGGGGCCGGACGGAATCAGGGCTTCATCGGGTAATTCTGGTATTTTGCGGCGTCGATGTGTTGCCAGTCACCACGTTCGATACCTTCCCGGATCTGCGCGGCCGTCTTGCCTTTGCGGGTCTGCTCGTAGGAATACAGCGCCTCTCCCATGCAGATGTTGCAAATTGAGCCGTGCGTCGTGGTAAAGCAGTTGAGCAGGCTGGTGTGACCGTGCGCGCGGTCGCAGTGGCAATAACAGGGCTGCTGATACAAAACTTTTTTAACTTTCGCCGCCAATGCGTAGGAATTTTTTACGACTGGATTGTCAAACTGCGCGGGGTCCAGCGTTTCAGGTAATGCTTCCGCCGGCGGTTGCGCATGATACGCGGGCACCGGCTCTTCGGACTGCGCCGGAGCCCTCTTTGCACTTAATCGCGTGCTGGAGTGCAGCATGACGAACAGCGATATGGCACAAAGGACCGAACCCATCACCCATCCACGTTTCGATTGCATTTCCACTCCTGCGGGAAAACTCACATGCATTGTAATACACGGCGGTAGGCGAGACGCGGCGCGACTTCAAATTTAATTCTGCTGCTCACTTACCGGAAGACGATGCCATGAATGATTCCTCGCCGCGCGCTCTGCGCCGTACATCAATTCCCAATCGCTTGATCTTTTGATTCAAGGTAGAGAGCGGGATCAGAAATCGTTCTGAGGCTTCGGTCTGGTTCCACCCGGTGCGGTCGAGCATGTCGACGATGATTCGCCGCTCGATTTCGTCCATGATCTGGAACAACGACGGCCGGGACTGGTCTGCGCCCGCGCGGGCGCCCGGTTCGCCAGGAAGCGGCGGCGTGAATTCAGAAAGTTGCAGGCGCACTCCGCGAACAATTTCTTTGCTGCGAATGCTTTCCGGGAGCAAGTCGGCGTCTACACGTTCGCTGGTGGAGAGCACCACTGCGCGCTCCACAACGTTTTCCAGTTCGCGCACGTTGCCCGGCCAGTCGTAATCCATCATCAATTTCAGCGCGCTGGGCGTAAATTGCCGCATGGGCTTGGCGTTTTCCTCGCAATAGCGCACCAGGAAATGCGCCAGCAGCATCGGCACATCTTCGCGGCGGTCCCGCAATGGCGGCAGCGTCAGATGAATGACGTTCAGGCGATGGTACAAGTCTTCGCGAAAACGTCCTTCACGAACGAGCGTCAGCAGTTCGATGTTGGAAGCAGCGACGATTCGCACATCCACTTTCAACTGTTCGGTGCCGCCCAGTCGCATGAATTCGCGTTCCTGAATAACGCGCAACAATTTAGCCTGGGTCTCTGGGCTGATGGTGGCGATTTCGTCAAAGAAAATCGTGCCTTGGTCCGCGACCTCAAAAAGGCCCTTCTTGGAAGAAATGGCGCTGGTGAATGCGCCTTTCACATGGCCGAAAAGCTGTGACTCCAGCAAATCCACGGGAATCGAGCCGGTATTGACGGGAACGAAAGCCTTGTCCGCTCGGGGCGAAGCAGAGTGAATGGCTTTGGCGATCAATTCCTTGCCTGTACCGCTTTCGCCACTGATCAGCACGGTCGAGCGTGACGGGCCTACTTGCGAAACCAGGTCGAACAGCGTCAACATCTTTTCGCTTTTGCCGATAATATTTGGAAAGCTCGAGCGCTGCTTGAGTGCTCTTTTAAGGTGGACGTTTTCTTCGCGCAATTTCCGCGACTCAACGGCCTGCGCCACCTGCGCCAGCAGTTCATCGTTGGACCAGGGCTTGGTGATGAAATCGAGCGCACCGCCCTTGAAGGCTGCGCGCGCCATGTCGATCGAACCGTAAGCGGTGATCAGTACCACCGGAAGATCGGGATCGCGGCGGCGGACTTCGCGAAGCAGATCCAGACCGTTGCGGTCGGGCAAACTGACATCGAGCAGCAATAAATCGAACGGCTGCTCTCCCAATTTTCCCAGACCGGATTCACCAGTTTCGGCGCTGGAAACGCCGTAGCCCTCGCTGGTCAACAGCAGCTCAAGCCCTTCGCGAATTTCAGATTCATCGTCAACGACGAGAATCGCACCTTTAGACATGAACTGGTTTCCTCACCGCTGGTAGCTCGACGTGGAACGATGTGCCTTTGCCCGGCGCGGAGCGGACGTCTACCTTTCCCGCATGTTCCTTGATGATTCCGTAGCTCACAGAAAGTCCCAAACCAGTGCCTCGACCGCTGGCTTTGGTGGTGAAAAAGGGATCAAAAATCCGGTTGATGTGCTCGCGCGGAATTCCTGCGCCGGTATCCACAACTTCAATCTCGACGCTGCCATTGTGCGCGCTGGTCCGCACTTCCAAGACTCCACCCGTTGGCATGGCATCCCGTGCGTTCAAAAAGAGGTTCAGGAATACCTGCTGCAATTTGTTTGCCGAGCCGCGCACTGCCGGCAAACCTTCTCCGAGATTTTTGACCACGTGAATCTGCGAGGTCTTCAGCGGGTGCGACACCAAAGATAAAGTCTCCTCAACAACGTGGTTCACATCAACATTGGCAATTTCCGTCGCGCCGGTTCGCGAGAAATTCAACAGGTTGTTGACGATTTCGCTGGCCCGGAAAGTCTGTTTGACGATCTTTTCGATGATCGAGTGCCGTGGATCGCTTTCCGGCATCTGCTTGGCCAGCATCTGGATGTAGTTGGAAATAACGGCGAGCGGCGTATTGACTTCGTGCGCCACGCCCGCGGCCAGCAGTCCCAATGATGTCAGTTTTTCCGTCTGCGACATCTGCTCTTCCATATGTTCCCGCTGCGTCACATCGTCGAACAACATCAGCCGGCCAATTCGTTCGCCGGACTTGCTGACCAGTGGCGTAATCGAAACATTCAAGGTCAGCGTTTTGCCCTGATGCTGCAGTCTCTGTTTATAGATGCCCGTAATCTGCTCTCCGTCGCCACGAGAATCAATTTCTATCGCAAGTTCTTTCGGCAGCAGCGCACTGAGCTGCGCACCCACAGCTTCCTGCCTGGTCACGCCGAACAACTGCTCCATTCTGGTGTTCCAACTTTCCACCAGGCCGCTCAAGTCCACCGCCAACACACCAACATTCAACGATTCCACAATGTTTTCGCTGAAATCCTTCAGGCGTACGATTTCGAGCGCTTTTTGCTCGAGAGAGTTGTAAAGCTGGGCGTTGTCTAACGCGACCGCAACGTAGCCCGCGATGGTCTCGACCAATTCCACGTCGTCGCTGGACAGAAAATCGCCGTCCACAGTTTTGCCCAGACCGAGCACTGCAACACAGTGCTCGCGAATCCGGCACGGCACGTAATAGTTCAGATCCAGTTGCTCCAGTGCGTCCTGCACTGACCGGCTCACGCCATGCGCCGCTCGGGGTGATTCGAAAAATACCGCCCCACGCGACATTTCAGGCCGGGCCGGGTCCAGGAAGCTAAGATCGAGCGGTTCATTGACGCGAACGCCCATCGACCGCGCCAAACGCAATTTTCCAGGGGCCTCGGTGTCCTCAACGAAGATCGCCAGACGATCCACCAACAAGGTCTGAGACACCCGATCCATCACCGAGCTCAACATCGGGTCCAGCCGTACCTCGTTGGTCAAAGTCTTACCGAATTCGATCAGCGTTCTGCGATAGTCCAAACGGTCGCGGTAGAAGAAATGATCCAAGCGCCCCTGGATCCAAACGCGAATGGGCTGGAACAGAAATGACGCCACAGTGATGGCCAGGACGGCCACGAACCTGTCGCCCGAATTGGTGTGAAACACTCCTCCGCTCAAACCCACCAAGGCGAAGCAGACTGCGGCTACCGCTGCGGTCGCGGCAGTGTGCGCCAGGCCGCGCTTGAAAATGATGTCCACATCCATCAGGCGGTAACGAATGATCGCGTAACCGAAACAGAGCGGAACCAGCACGATACTCAGCGACGAAAACATCAGCCAAGGTTTCTGTACCGGATTCAGCACGTACGGGAACACGTAAAGAAGCGCAAACGGCAGACTTCCAACCAGCGTTCCACCGGAGAGCCACTTCAACTGCTGGCGCAAGACGCCGGACGGTGATTTGCGGAAGCTGTGATAGAAAACCAGCCCGGTCAGAATGAAACACGCCGCGAGATAGCTCAGCTCAAGCTTATCCAGGAAAATTCTTGGACCCAGCCAGGGCAGAAAGCCCAAGGTATTGAAGGCAACGCTTAGATGCACCAGAAGCAGCATCAACGGCGGGCCATAAACAATGGCCAGTCTCGTGAAAAGTTTGCGCGCGGCCTCGGTTCGTTCCGGAAAAACCAAGGCAAAATGCAGCAATAGCGCTGGAGCGAGCAACCGGGCCACCACGCTCGCCCAATACACTTCGTAGTCGAATGTGTCCAGCTTCCCGCTGTAATGGAAGGTGTAGAGAACGAAGGAAACCAGGCAGAAAACGTAAAAATGAACGGCTCGCGGCGCGTTCCACCTTCGTACGAAAATAAATATGCCGATAAAAAGATAAATCAGGCCAACGACGCGCAGATAATTTTCCGCGGAAACCGGCTTTTCGGCGGGCGCGATCACGACCGGCGTTTCAAAAGAGTCGCCGTCTCGCGAAACTTTATATCTTAACTGGCTCCAGAGGCCTGCGCGCCATACTCGCTTGGTCACATCCAGCGCTCTGGTAATCCGCTGTCCACCGATTTCGAGCAGCAGGTCGCCCTGCCGAATGCCTGCGCGAGCCGCCGGCCCATTGGGGCCAACCTTCCAGGCCTCTACTCCATGATCGGTATCGCGCCAGGCTACTGCGTCGTCCGGGGACTCAAAGCGGGCACGCTGGTCGAAATTCAAAATGGCGAAGATCACCGCCGCCAGCGTCGCTAACGCTAGAACCACCGCTCCCAGGCTGACCCGAAAACTCTGCTTCATCACTTGCATCCTGACCGGATACACCAACGCACTTGAGTTCTACGGTGCAACTGCCCTTCCACTCTTGGAATTATTAGCTGCAGTTTAATGCTATATTTTTCTGTAACTTACAGTGCCCTTCGAGGAAGCTGGCTGCGGAATTCCATTTTCTGGAAGGGTTTCTACAGCTTTCAAGACCGCTTTTTCCGGGCCATTTTAAAACTGTAAACTTAAACCACCCCGGAAGGTCCGAAAGGCGGGCACGAGCGTTACCTGGCCTTCCCGGGTATTCATGGTCACATAACCTTGCGCGAGGAGATTGTCGCAGTCCGCAATCGCTTCCCAACGGCCAGGCCCGAATTTGGGCAGTTGTTGCCGCACCGAAACGTGCAGATAGGGATCCATCTGGTAGAGCGACTCGCCATAGCTGTCCACGCGAGACACTGCTGGGCCGCTGATCCACTTGTAACCCGCCGTAACCCGGCCCCCGGTATGAGGAAACTTCGTTGTGATGTTCACGCCAACACTCTGTCGCGGAGCCATCCGCAAAGAATCGCGGAGTACCCCGCCTTCGCTGGACGTACCGGGTGTAAGCGCCTCTGCCATCGCGTATAGCGCGGTCACTTCCACATCCTCGCTCAACTTTTCGCGGTAGACCATACGACCGCCCCAACTGCTGGAGGAGCCTCCGTCATAAGCAAACGCGTTGGAAAACACGTCCTCAAAATATTCTTGCGGCGGCAAATCGCTGCCCCGGCCAAACACCGCCACGTGATGGCTATCGTCGTGAAATCCGGCAATCTGCAGCTTGCCATTCTCGCCAACTCGACGTTCCGCTGAAACCTCTTCGTGCCAACCCCCTTGAATCACCGGCCGGCCGTCTCGCCACATCAGGGTTGGGAAAGCATCAAGTTCGTCCAGGGCGCTGGATAGCGCGGATTCCAAATCTTGGCCGTTTGTCTCGATCGCGTTCGGAGAACTGGGTTGCGCCGCAAGGATCAAATCGGCATGCCACGCTGTTCCTAATTTCGTTTCCAAGCTCAACCGTGGACGCACGGAAGAGACCGATCTGCCTAGTCCGACCAGGACATATTCGCCGCCGTAGCGCAACAAAACGCGATCACCGAGACTGACCGCGCCGCCCTGGTCAATGCGCATTCCGCGAAACGTAATCCCTGTGTTGCCCACTCGCGCTTCGCGCAAAACGACCGCAGTGTGCGGACCCGAACCGATGACGCCTGTCGGGAGCCATACGGTCGCGACTCCGCCTGCAGCGGAGTCTTGGTAGCTCATCTGTCCGGCGACCAGCAAACTACCCGCTCCGGGCAGTTTTTGATCATAAGCAAAAGCCGTGCCGGGAGCCGACGCCACGTTGGAAACCGAACCTGGCCGTCTCGCTCCGTCAGTAAATTGCAGCAAAACTTTGGGCGTTGGCCCGCTGTTGTTTTCAGCCGTTAACGCGGTCTCGTCCCATTGCAAAACGGGGCGTGTGCCCGCCGCCGAACGCAATACCCATTTCCAATCATCCGCATCCGCAATGGAGGAATTCGGCTGCCGCCGCAATTGTTCAAGCGATGCGAACATCGATTCCATCTCGATCCGCACCATGGTGGTCAGGTTGGGGTTGATACGCACATGCTGTTGTAATGTGGGAAGGAAACCGGCGAGCGTAGCCCGGATCGTGTACAGGCCGGGAGCAAGTTTTTCGCCGCGGAAAATGCCCAGCGTGTTGGTGAGATAATCAAGCGAAGATGTAACGCCCGGCGCTTCTGGAAAAACTTCCACGCTAGCGCCCATTTGCGGCGTGCCGGAAAGATCACGCACCACGCCCGCTAACTGCCCCGAGACAAGCTTCCCCTGCGCCGTCGCCGAACCCGTCCCCAGCGACGCGCTCGCCGCGATCATTACCAGGGTCCCCAAGAGCCGGAGTGATCCCTGTTGCACGACGCTTACCTCCCGGGTGCTGCGTTCGCAACCGTTTTCGTTGACACAACGACTGGCGGCTTGATCGTAAATTCCGCACTTCTTGAGATGGTCTGCTTGGTGAGCGCGTCTGTTGCGCTTACTTCCAGCGTGTACTTACCCGGCGCCAGTGTCGAGAGCGGCAACAAGCGCTCGATCGTGACCTGATCGCCGGTCTGCTTCATGTCGCCGCCAGTTTCTTTAAACTGCATGATTTGCTGATCGCCTTTTTTCACGGTGTACTGGAACGTCGAATCCGAGCGGTGGGTTTTTTCATCCGGCTTCAGGTTGTATACCTGCATGTAGATTCCGAGCCGGTCCGCAGTGGTGAAGTCGCCTTCCATGCGCGGCCGCACTTTTGAGGAACCCAGCACGAATTGCCCGGCCCCAATCTGTTTCGCCGGAACGTGTTCAATCTGGTCTGCCAGGATCAAAGAACTTGCCTCCAGCTTTTCGTCTTCGTAGCGAGGCACCTGTAGCCTCGAATTTACCACGCCTACGTTGCCGCTGTGCACGTCCTTTATGACCAAGTCCAAGCGATAGAGCCCGGGACGCAACGGAATCGCCTTCTGATAAATGGACTGCAGTTTTACCGACTGCTGGAACAAGGAATCCGGGAAGTCGCGGCTGATCGGCTCTTCAAACGTTTGCACCACACGCCCCGTCAGAGTGCTCACGCGCCCAAACACGTTCATGGTCGCGGAATGTACGCCTTCCTTTGACTGGAACGACAGCTGGCTATTCGGCACCTGGATCGTCACGGGAACCAGCACCGTGTCATTGGTGACCTTCAGAAAATCCGTGCGCCACGCAAAATGCAACTGGTCGCGCACAATCCGCGAAGTAACCAACGCTTCCAGATCCTTGAATTTTACCGCCGGAGCTTGCTGAACTTTCGCGAACTGCTCGAGGCGATTAAACTCATTCATGCTGGCCGGCTGTCCGCCCATGGTTGTCGGCAGGTTTGTACCGTCCGATCTCGTAAAGCGATCGGCTTTGGAAGCCAGCCCCATCGACTCCATTAAGCTGAGGCCCGCGCCTGGAACGTGCGTTAGCGCGTCCTTCTCCGAAGGATCCATGGTCATGTGATATTCGCCGGAGCCTGTCGGGTCCACGAACTCGATGATTATGTTTTCTCCGATGCCTTCAAGATACCGATAGCGCCATGTCTCCCACGGATATGTGGTGGTCGAACCGCCGCCCTCATCCATCGGCCGATCATAGGTTCCACCCGTCGGATGCGAGTCTACTTCGTCGGCTGGACCCCAAATGATGTAGGTTCGGCCGCGGTCAGTTTTCCATCCCGGAATACCTGAAGCGAAATGCTCGTTGGTGTAAGCAATGCGGCGATAATGTTCTTCCTTGAAGTCATTTTCTGGCAGATCGGGATTGCTGCTGCGGCGCAGCCAGAACTGCTCAATGAATTGCTCGCGTTCTTCGCTGGTGCTCAATTGGAGAAATGCCGTGCGTTCCTCGGGCGAAATGATATAAACCACGTCTTCGCTGAGCCACTGCTTGTACTGGGCGTCCAATTCTTTAAGAGCCCGGCCCATCTTTTTTTTCTGTTCTTTGGTCAGCTTCTGAGGCGTAGTGGCAGCGGCGGGATCAGGACTTTGCGCTGGATTCTGCTCCTGCTGCGCAAGCAGGGGCGACACAGCGATCGAGATGGAAAATAGAGACGCGAAAAGGGTTCGAACTACCCTGGCCATATGGACACCTCAACCGTTGGAACGTAGGGATTCTAACGCCCGGACAAGTGTTGCGTCAAATGGCGAATGTCCTGCATTTTGAGGCACTTGCCCCCGATTGACGTTAGATTCTGGGTCCTTCCGATTAGTTGCCTCTTGCGCAGGATAGCTGTGCTTCGGTACAGGTTGAGCAGCTGATACACCTTTTTTCGGTCCCGGTCCAGACTGGTGATGCGTTTCAAAATCGACCGCTGCATGGGAGACTCGAGTAGGCTGATCAGCGGCAGCGCCTATGCTGCGTGCTGAACTCCTACATTTTACTGAGGGCGTTGCAGCGTCCTCTCCGAATCGACCAGGGTGTCAAAGATGGCCAGCACATGCCGCCGGTACGCCACAACGCGGGACAAGATATCGCGCAACTCTGGCTCGCGCTCTGCTTCGCGATGCCATTTTGCCAGCACCGCTGGCGGCACCTCGATGTCCTGCCGTAATTTGTCCGCGGAATGTCCGCGCAAAAACAGCCCGTAAAAAAAAGCCGCTTCACGCTGCGGAAACTCAAATTCCGTCAGCGTCTCGACGGGTGCGAATTGGACTGAGGCCGCCATGGCGAAAACGCAGTTTACCGAAAACCCTTTCCGCGTCAAGTAGTACGCTGGTCTTGCCGTTCCGCTTCCGTTAACGTCATTCCCGGAGAATTTGGCTATCGGCAAGAAACTGCAGATACTTCCCCGGACTAACGTTTCCTTTTCGCGGGTTGAAAGCAACGTCGCGGTTGTCACGTGAGTCTAACCGGCATAGGATGCTGATAGCCATGGCAGGGTTACAGATGCAAGGGTCACACAATAGGAAAAACGCCTCGCCTCTGCGGCGACTGTTGCGCTTCGGCCTGTTCCGCGGTATGCGCTCGGTCGAAATCGATCCGGAAGATTTTCGCACCTACCTGGCGCGTAAACATCGTTTGCACGTTTCCGATTTTCGCAACATGTATCAGGTGCCGATCGAACGTCTCGACGCCATCGCCAAAATCATGATTCGCGACGCACAGCGGCTTGCGCTGGCTGAGGGCGCAGGTTTCGGACTCGGAGGCATGCTCACATTGCTTCCCGATGCAGGACTTCTCACCATCATCACGCTGCGTTTGATCCAACGGCTTTGTCTTCTCTACGGATTCGAACCCAGCGGACCGGATGAAAAACACGAGCTCTGGCTGGCCGCCGCGACGGCCGCCGGCATAGATTTCGGCAAGGATCTGGCCGAAAAACAAATGATCGAGAAACTCGCCCCGCGCATTGCGGAACGTCTGGCGTTGAAATTCGGCGAAGAAGCCGCGGAAAAATGGGTTGGGCGCATGATTCCTCTCGCCAGCTCAGTAGTCGGAGGCGTACTTAATTTCTCCTTTGTTCGCACCTGGGGCCTCCGCGTGCAACGTAATCTCCGTGCGCGCCATCTGGCTGAGCATCCGATCAATATTTACTCCGACTGCCCCAAAGTCGTTGTCAGCTTTCCCGCCATCGCTCAATAGTTTCGCGTTGCTTGTATAAGCGTTTGCGCACGCCCGAACCATTTCGCTTTTTCGCGCTTACCCAGCTGACCCTAATTCTAGGGTTATGCACGTTTTTCCCTGGCGGGCGTCGAGCGGACACGTTTTGGTCCCGGTCTGGCCATGCGCAAACGCCTGCCGGTTAACTCTGCTCAACGCTGACTACCAGCTTCTCAGCGACTTTCTACTTGCGTCTCTGCCTTGCGCTTAGGCAGAGTAAGTGCGATGAATTTCGCGTTTGCAAGTCCACGCATACGGTTGTTTTTTGTCATTTCCGCGTGTGCCATCGCTATCTTCCTCGGCTATTTCAGTGTCCGCAACGCGATCGCCACTTACTACCTGAACCTGGACACCCGCGCCGGATATGAGCGTGCCGTGGCTTTGGAGCCGGCGAATGCGCGTAACTGGTTTCTTCTTGGACGCTCTTATCTCTATGATTTCGAGCAGTCGGAGCCGGCACTGGCTGTGCAGTCTTTGCGAAAAGCGGTTTCCCTCGATCCGTATTCGGCTGAAGCGCTGCTTGATTTAGCGGCGGCGTACGACGGGCAAGGCGATACCGCGGATGCGCGCCAGGCATTTCTGGCCGCGCAACACGTATACCCCCTTTCTGCGGACGTGGCCTGGAGCTATGGCAATTTTTTGCTGCGGCAGGGCGAACAGGACGCGGCGTTCAGCGAAATCCGCAAAGCAGTCGGGCTTGAGCCGAAGCGCGGGGCCGAAGCGTTTTCGCGTGCACTGCGCGTTCAACCGGAAGCCAATGTCCTGCTCGATAAAGCTGTTCCGGCGTCTTCTGCTGTGTATCTTCCGATTTTGCTTTCACTATGCAACGCGGGTGACTTGGACAATGCACAACGCGTATGGAATCGCCTGATCGCATTGCAACAAAAAGTGCCAATGTCCGAGATGTATTTCTTTATCAACGAACTCATTCACCAAAGGCGCGTCCCCGACGCTGTTCACGCGTGGAACCAGGCAGTTTCGATCATGCAGAATCCGCCACCGCCCGATCCGGCCGGTTCATTGCTGTGGGATGGCGGCTTCGAGTCCGGCTACACCGGCGGTGGGTTCTCCTGGCATTTTATTCCCGCGACCAGCGACGTTCAGATTTCCCTCGATCAAGCGGAAAGACATTCCGGTGAGCGTTCGCTGCGCTTTCTATTCAACGGACACCGCAATATAAGTTTCGAGGATGCGTGTCACAACATCGCGCCGGAACCCGGCAGGAAGTACCTACTTTCGGCGTGGGTGAAAACGCAATCGCTGACCAGCAGCGAAGGTGTGCGCCTGCAGATTTTTGTTTTCACGGCGACGAACACTGAGTCTGTCGTGACCGAAGATGTGCATGGCACGCAACCGTGGAAGCAGGTGCAGTTGGTTTGGGTGGCGCCGCCCGGAGCGGGCTTCGGTTCGGTATGCGTGAATCGCAAAATGAGTGACATGCCGGAAAGCGCTATAGAGGGCGCGGCATGGCTCGACGATATTTCGATGGTTCCTGTGAACGAGGATCCGCCGAAACCATGAGGCCCGTGCGAATAGGCATTTTCGCGATCCTAGCGTTCGCGGTACTAAGCCATGGAGCGGTGGAACCCTGGGCGCGAGGAATACTGGAAGCGTCGGCGGGAATATTACTACTGCTGTGGGCGGTGCGCTTCTTTTTTGCAAAAAAGGAATACCAGATTGTATTTCCGCCGCTACTTTTCCCGCTGACGACGCTTGCCCTGCTCTCAACGGTGCAACTGGCATTTCGGCTCACCGCGTCGGCATTTACAACGCGCATTGAATTGCAACTGATGCTGAGCCTGTTGATTCTTGTTTTCCTGGCGGCGCAGGCGTTCCGCACGCTGGCAGACTGGCGCAGTTTCGCGTGGTTCGTGATGATTCTTGCGTTTCTGGTTGCCGGCTTCGGAATTTTGCAGCATTTGACGTTTAACGGAAAACTTTACTGGTTCCGCGAATTGAAATATGGGGGCATCCCATTTGGGCCCTACGCGAATCGAAATCACTTTGCGGGATTTGTCGAACTGGTATTGCCCATGTCGCTGGTACCCTTGCTGCTGGGCCGGGTGCGCCGCGAACGGCTGGCGATTGTGGGCATGCTGGCGATTATCCCGCTGAGCGCGCTTTTGCTTTCTGCTTCGCGCGGCGGAATTATCAGCCTAGGCGCGGAACTCGCGTTCCTGGCGCTGGTGATCATTCTACGCCGGACAGCGGGGCGCCATCTGGTGGCCGGTGGAGTGGTGCTGTTGTTGGCATTTCTCACGGTGGCATGGCTCGGAGTCAGCCAGATTCTTTCGCGCTTTTCGAGCTTGCAGACTTTGGAAGTAACGCAAGACAAGCGCGCTTCGATGCGGCACGGAACGTGGCGAATCTTTCTGGATCATCCGCTGCTGGGAACCGGACTTGGAACGCTGCAGCAGGTTTATCCACCGTATGAAACGCTATATGACGGAAAGATCGTAAATCATACCCACAATGACTATCTGGAAGCTTTGGCAACAACGGGTATTCTCGGCGGAATCTGCTGCGCGTGGTTCATTGCAACGCTATTTACCAGCGCGTTGGGGTTCTTAAAATCAGGCGACAACTCCTTCGCGAACACATTGCGTCTCTCCGGATGGACAGGATGCTGGGGATTGCTGGTGCACAGCGTGGTCGATTTCAATTTGCACATTCCGGCGAACCTCCTGCTTTTCCTGCTCCTGAGCATTATGGCCACCGCGGAAATACACGAGCCCGCGCCCGCAAAAAACCGCGTCAGGACTCGTCGCAGTGCCGAAAAACCTGATTGACTTGAGCAACGGGGTTGTATAATCGGGGCCGGGGGTAATTGGTGCCAATTCACGCGGTTAAGCCAGCTGCCATGTGCTGGTGTCTGCTTGCGACAATGATCTTCGGATTGACGCATGCTTCGCCGGTTTGTGCCCAAACATCGTTGGAAACCCAGCAGCAGACAAACGACAGGATTCGCGTTCTTTCTTCGAGAGCCGCTACGCCGTCACACGACTACATTGTTGGACGGGGTGACCTGATTACGCTGGAAGTGTTTGATATTCCCGAACTTTCCAGGGAAGTTCGGGTTAGTCAAACCGGAACCATTGGCATCCCGTTGGTGCCGGTGCGCCTTTACGTAGTTGGACTGAGCGAACTACAAGTGCAACAGAAGGTCGCAGAAGTGTTGGAAGCGAACGGGCTGGTCTCGCATCCTCAAGTAATGGTTTCGGTGAAGGAGAAAAGAAGCAAACCTATTACGATCGTAGGAGCGGTGGTTCATCCGATGGTGTACCAGGCAGATCATCCAGTAACTCTGGTGCAGGTGCTTGCGGAAGCTGGCGGAATCTCCGCCGACGCGGGAGATACGGTCATCGTGACTCGAGGCGAAGGAATCGAGGAAGCAAATTCCAGCGAACCACCGGAAATTGGGCCAGAGGACGCAGTTTCAGCAACGAATCCTGCTTCGCCTAGGAAGACGACCACTCCTGATCAGAATTTGCCCCGCAAAGATGCAGCGGCCGGGAACAATCCTTCCGAGAATCCTCCATCGGCCACTCCAGGCCCGGAGACGGTGGCAAGAGAGACAAGCACGCCGAATAGCGGTTCCACGCCTCCTCCGATCGCGAACAGCGACGCGCCGCCACCTTTGGCCAACAGCATTACCGTAAACCTGGCGGAATTGCTGGAACGCGGAAACACGGAGAACGACATTCCATTGCAAGCAGGAGACGTGGTCACGATCCCGCACGCGGGCATTGTGTATGCCTTGGGAGCGGTGCAACGTCCGGGCGGCTTTGTATCGACGAATGACCGCGCGCAACTCTCGACGCTGAAAGTGCTGGCGCTTGCCGGAGGGATGACGCGGATCGCGAAGAAGGACCGCGCGGTGATTATCCGCAGAGACTCGATGGGAAAACAAATAGCCATCCCCGTGGATCTCGAAAAGATTGTGCAGCGAAAGTCAGAAGACGTACGTATGATGCCAAGTGACATTCTGTATATACCAGACAATTCAACAAAAGCCGCACTGATTCGCGCGGGCGAAGTTGGCCTGGCAATCGGCACGGCTTTGATCATCTACCGGCTCGGAACAGGAAACTAGAAAGTACATGGCGGACGAAAACAAGCTGGTTCCGAAAGAGAGCGGGACAGGCGCGGTGGAAATCGTATCCATGCCGCAGCGCTTTCCGAGCTTCGATTTATCCCCACGCGAACCCCATCTTTACGATTACTTATTAATCCTGCGCAAGCATCAGTGGCTGATTCTTTCCTTTCTGCTGGCCGTCGTCACCATCGTTTCCATCGCGACGTTTCGTATGCAGCCGGTCTACACGACGACCGCGCGAATCGAAATTGACCGGGAAAATACGAGTGTCCTTCCCTTCCAAGGCGCGGATTCTTACGACTTCATGATGGACATGGACAACTACATCGAAACGCAATCGCGAATCTTGACCAGCGAAACGCTGGCTCTGCATACCATCCGCAACAGCGGATTGATTCCGCACGCCGAAATGCAGGGAGCACCTGCAGGATCCGAAGCCATCACTTCCGGAAATCTTGCGAATCACAAACGGCCGCCGGAATTGGGAGCGTTTCTTGGCAGCCTGAGCGTAAAGCGTGTGCCGCAGAGCCGGCTGCTCGACGTGAGCTTCGAATCCACAGACCCGCAACTGGCTGCGCAAATCCTGAATGCGCACATCGCCAACTTCATGGAGGAAAATTTTCGCAGCCGGTACGACACCACCGCTAAGGCGACGCTATGGCTGACCGATCAGCTGAGCGAGCTCAAAGTGAAAGTCCAGAATTCCGAAGACGCGCGGCTGGCATATGAACGGCAGCACCAGATCTGGGAACTGGACGACAAACAAAACATCACCACGCAGCGACTGACGGATCTGAACAAGGAATTGACGGACGCACAAAGCGAACGAATGCGCAAGGAAGCGCTATACGAATTTGCCAAGGCCGGAAATCTCGATGTGGTTCCGCAACTGCGGGAAAACAATGCCCTGCAGGAGTTGATCAAGAAGCATTCCGAAGTTTACACGCAGTACCTGGATGCTCTGAACCAATACGGGCCTAATTTTCCCAAGGTGCAGCGTGAACAGGCGCAATTGAAGGAAATCGAAACATTGATGGACAACGAGAAGCGCAACATCCTGGAAGCGCTTGGGAATGACTACAACGCAGCCCGCCAGAGGGAAGGCCTATTGACCGAGGCGCTGAACGAGCAAAAGGCCGAAGTGAACACGATGGCGCAGAGCCTGGTGGAATACAACATCCTGAAGCGCGAGGCGGAAGCGAACAAGACAATGTACGACGGCCTGCTGACGAAATTGAAGGAAGCGAACATTTCGGCCGGCTTGAAGTCGTCCAACATTCGCGTGGTCGATCCGGCGATGGTTCCTTCTCACCCGTCGCGGCCGGCGAAGGCCAGAAACATCGGACTCTCGTTTCTAGTAGGCCTGGTCGGCGGAATTGGACTGGCGTTGCTGCGCGAGTATTTGGACAACACCGTCAAAACACCGGACGATATCGAGAATCTGGCCCGGCTGCCCGCGTTGGCTGTGGTTCCAGCTTTCACAAATCAAGATGGGGCTGGACGGCGCGTCCGCTTCTTGGGCGGCGCTTCCAGTAACGGGCACGAAAAACGCATCGAACTTGTGGCGCAGCATTTGCCGAAATCGCAGATGTCTGAGGCCTTCCGGGCACTACGCACGGCATTGTTACTTTCGCAGGCGGACCATCCGCCGCAGGTCCTTCTGGTCACCAGTGCGCTGCCACGCGAAGGAAAAACGACCGCGGCTGCAAACCTGGCGGTAACGCTCGCGCAATTGGGCGACCGGACACTCCTGATTGATGCGGACCTGCGGAAACCGGGCGTCGGACGTTTGCTAAATATGACGGACGGCAAATACGCCGGATTGAGTTCCTATCTTGCAGGCGTTTCGAGCCTCGAGCTGGTGGCTGTGCCGCACCCTACGATTCCCAACCTGGTGGCTATTCCGACAGGTCCGCTGCCGCCAAACCCTGCCGATTTGCTCTCTTCGCACAAATTGGCTGATGCGCTTCGTGAACTGCGCAGCCAGTACAAATTCATCGTGATTGATTCCCCTCCGATCATGGCCGCAACCGACGCGGTAATCCTATCCGTGCTGGCGGACGGCGTGGTGCTGGTGGTGCGCAGCGGCGAAACACCGAAAGAAGCGTTCACACGGGCACGCGATCTGCTGACCAGCGTAAAATGTAATTTGTTGGGCGTGGTCTTGAATGCCGTCGATTCCAGCGCGCCGGATTATTACTATTCCTATCGCTACTACCCGTATTCGTACGGCTATGGGCCGCAGGAAGCAGCTGAACTGTATGGCAAGACCGACGCTCATTCCTCGGACAGCAGCCATTCGCGGTATTCGGACGATGATTCACAGTCGTTGTAACTTTCGCCAGGAGGCTTCTTGCGCTATCTGATCACTGGCGGTGCCGGATTCATTGGGTCGCACCTGGCTGAACGCCTGCTCGAACGCGGCGACCATGTGGTTCTCCTGGATAACCTTTCCACGGGAAGCATGGAGAACATTCGGCATCTGAAATCGAAAGAACGCATGGAATACCATCTGGATGCGATCGAGAACCGGCGGTTGGTCGCAGAACTGGTGGATGATGCGGACATCGTAGTGCATCTTGCGGCGGCGGTGGGAGTCAGGCTGATCGTCGAGAGTCCGGTTCGAACCATCGAGACGAACGTAAACGGCACGCAGATCATCTTGGAGGCTGCGGAGAAGAAACGGAAGCTGGTGCTGACGGCGTCGACCTCCGAAGTATACGGTAAGAGCACGCAGGTGCCGTTTCACGAAGAAGCGGATCTAGTGCTGGGCCCAACGACCAAAGGGCGTTGGAGTTATGCGGCTTCCAAGGCGCTCGACGAGTTTCTGGCGCTGTCGTACTGGAGGGAGCGCAAAGTTCCCGTGATCGTTGTCAGGCTGTTCAACACCGTAGGGCCGAGGCAGACCGGGCGCTACGGCATGGTGCTGCCGAATTTTGTGAAGCAGGCCCTCGATAACGAGCCGATTACCGTATATGGCTCGGGAACGCAATCACGTTGTTTTTGCGACGTGCGCGACACCGTGGAAGCGCTGATGCGTTTGATGGATACGGAACGTGCGATCGGCGAAGTGGTAAATATAGGGAACACGGAAGAGATATCGATTGCGGATCTCGCTCAGACGGTGAAGACACGCACCGGAAGCACTTCCGAGATTTCCTATGTGCCATACGATCAGGCATACGAACCGGGATTTGAAGATATGATGCGGCGTGTGCCCAGCGTTGAAAAACTGCAAGCACTCACAGGCTTTCGCCCGCAAACCAAGCTCGCCGATATTATTGACCGCGTAAGTTCGCATCTAAGAGAAAAAGAAGCGGGGGAGCGGCCACGGGTAGTGTCGGGTGTTCCGGCCTGAAATTGCCTGCTGCGCAGAACCCTTCGAAGTTCACTCGTTCCGCTGATTCGATCTGTGAGAGCCAGCATTACAGTCAGTTATACTTTACATGAGGGCTGAACGCTGACCAGGGGCTGAGTGTGGAAAGCGTTCGCTTTCTTGCGAACGGGTGGACGAGTGGTGGATCGTCAGAACGAAACGCTGGAATCCAGCACTGCGCAAGTGAAATTCCCGCCACGCATCCTGCTTATAGTCCTGCTTGTTTCCCTGCCGTTATTGAATCCGTGGGTGCGCGGTGACGGAGTGGGCTATTACGCGTTCGCGCGAGCTCTGTTGATACAACACAATCTGGATTTTGCCCCGGACTACGAACACGCGAATGAGGGTTTTCGCGAAGCCCGCTTGGACGCGACGGGCGCTCCCAAAAAAGAATTTCGCACTATCAACGGACATCTCGACAATCATTTCACGGTTGGGCCTGCAATACTGTGGACACCGTTTCTGCTGATCACGCATGCGGGGGTACTGACAGCGCGTGCCTTGGGCTCGCAAGTTCCGGCCAACGGATTCTCTCTGCCGTATTTGATTGCTATGGCGTTTGGAACCTTAGTATATGGCTTCGCTGCCCTGCTGCTGTCCTATCAAGTGGCCTGCCGGTGGGTGGCCGAACGGTGGGCCCTGCTTGCGACAATCGCTATATGGTGGGCCAGTTCGCTGCCCGTTTACATGTATTTCAATCCGTCCTGGTCGCACGCGCATTCCGCTTTTGCGGTGGCGCTTTTTTTCTGGTATTGGTTGCGCACCCACGGAGAGCGCAAGGTTGTGCAGTGGTTCGCTCTGGCGTTGATCGCCGGGCTGATGATGAATGTGTATTACCCGAACGCGCTGGTGTTGGCGTTGCTGATCCCGGAAGCGATTGTCAGCTACCGGACAGCCTTTAAGGCGCCCCATGGCCGGTCGCAAAAAATTGCCAGGCTATTCGCCCGCCATTGCCTGTTTTGCGCGGTCGTTTTCCTATCGCTGCTACCGACCTTTTTGACGCGCTATTTCGTATATGGAGGATTTTTTGAAACAGGATATGTGCCCATCTCGCAATGGGCGTGGCGTTCGCCGTGGTTTCTGGCGCTGCTGTTCTCCGCAAATCACGGTCTGTTTTCGTGGACGCCGCTGTTATTGATTGCGACCGGGGGACTTTTTTTGTTTTGGAGGAGATTTCCGGCAATGGGAATTTCCGTGATTTGCGTGCTACTCGTTTTTTATTCTTTTATGGCCGCCTATCCGGACTGGGCGGGGATTTCCTCGTATGGCAATCGATTTTTTGTTTCGCTGACCGTGTTTTTCGTGCTGGGACTGGCCATAGTGCTGGATGCGATTGCGTCACATTTCCGCAGCCGGACAGTCGCATCGGCATTACTGGGTGCGGCGCTCAGCATTTTCATCGTCTGGAATCTGGGACTGATTTTCCAGTGGGGCGCGCACCTGATTCCAGCCCGCGGGCCGGTATCCTGGAGTGTCGTGGCTCAGAATCAGTTTCACCAGGTGCCAAGACAGATCGTTGCGCAATTGCGATCCTATCTTTTTCGCCGGAAAGAAGCCCTGCACCAAATCGAGCAGCGCGATATTGAACAGCTAAGACACTCGATGCAGAGGTGAACGCCGACACCTCTGCTATCCTACTGTGCATTGTCGAAACTCCTTCATTCCCCGGCCCGTCTGGAGTTCGACATAGGGTTGCTTTTAGAATGAACCGATCCACTATGCCCTGTGCCTGAGATCACGGTTTACATTCCGGCCTACAACGTGGCGCGATTCTTGCCAACCGCGATTGAGAGCCTGCTCGCGCAGACCCTGGCGCCTGCAGAAATAGTGGTAATCGACGACGGGTCGAAGGATGATTCAGGGAGCGTCGCTCAGCGCTATCCCCGGGTGACCGTCGTGCGCCACGAGCGAAATAGCGGCCTCGCCGCTGCTCGTAACACCGCTTTTCGCGTGGCTCGAGGCGAGTTTGTGGCATCGTTGGACGCAGATTGCGTTGCGGAGCCAACATGGCTCGAGAAACTGTCGCAGCATCTTACAGAGGTGAAGATTGCCGGTGCCGGCGGATTCTTGCGCGAGGGCGTGCAGAATTCCATTGCCGATCGCTGGCGGGCGGCGCACATGCGCCAGGAGTGGGGCGCGGCGCCGGTGCGAAATCCTAAATTCCTTTTTGGCTGCAACAATATTTTCAAACGGGCCGCCGTGCTGGAAGCTGGCGGGTACGATGAGACGATGCGCACAAACGGGGAAGATTGCGAGCTTTCGCGGCAACTCTACGCCAGGAACTGGGGATTAATTTACGATCCCGCGGCCCAGGCTACGCATTTGCGCTGCGATTCAGTGAAGTCAATTTTGGACACCTACTGGCGATGGTGGAAATCCGGCGTGAACGCCTATGCGGCGGGGATATCTCTTCGCTCGGTCGTGGGACACGCACTTTTTGTCCATTTCCGGCACACCTTTTTGGAGTTATTTACTCGAGACCTGCGGGCGCGGCGATTCGAACTGCTTCCTCTCGACCTGCTTTTGCTCGCATACCTTCCTTATCGCGATTTTCGGCTCTGGCTCGCATCGAACGGCAAGTTGGTGAACAGCCAGTCCGCGGCGGGAGCATGACAGCGTGCATATTCTGATTACCGGTGGAGCAGGATTTGTCGGCTCGGAGCTTGCGGTAGGAATGACCGAGAAGAACCATCGTGTGGTGGTGATGGACAATCTTGTGCGGCGAGGAAGCGAATCCAACCTGGAACGCCTGGCGAAACATGGTGTTACGTTCGTTCATGGCGATGTGCGAAATCCCGAGGATTTTACAAACTTGCCGGACGGAATCGAGTTTGTTTGCGACACCAGCGCGCAGCCCTCTGTGGTTTCCGGGTACAGCAATCCCGTATTCGACATCACCAATAATTCGCTGGGGGTGGTTCGCGTGCTGGAATTTGCGCGGCAGCATCGCTGTCCGTTGATTTTTTTCAGCACCAACCGTGTATACGTGGTCGATCGGTTGTTGGAGTTGCCCAGGCGCGAAGCGGCGACGCGAATCGAATGGGATGCGGAAGCGTGGAAAAAAATTCCCGTGGAGACTCGGGCGCGCGGATTTGATCCGGTTCACGGGGTCGGCGAAGAATTTGCGACCGATGGGGGCCAGCGCAGCATTTACGGACTTAGTAAATTGATTGCGGACGCGGCCTGCCAGGAGTATGCGCACGCGTTTGATATGCCGATCGTGGTGAATCGCTTCGGCGTAATCGCGGGCACCGGGCAGTTCGCGAAACTGGATCAGGGCTGGGTGGTGTGGTGGGCGATCGCGCATTATTTCAAGCTGCCGCTGAAATACATCGGCTGGAACGGCAAACAGGTGCGGGACATTCTGTTCCTGGAAGATGTTTGTGCGCTGGTGGAATTGCAAATGAAACAGATGGAGCGGTTTCGCGGCGATATTTTCAATCTGGGCGGCGGCGCTGAGAATTCACTCTCGTTGCGGGAAGGTACGCAATTGCTCGAACGAAAGCTCGGCTATGGGACCACAATCACAACGGAAGACGCAATTCGCAAAGCGGATCTGCCGATTTATTTCACTGACAACCGCAAGGCCGCGAGAGGGCTGAACTGGAGGCCCTCGGTGACAGTGGACGAGGGATTCGAACGAATTCTTGCCTGGATTCGTTCGAACGAGATGACATTGCGGCAACGCTATTGCGGGTAGTCATCCCATTTACATGTATGGCAATCGCGCGGACCAACGCCCCACGTTACAGAGAAAAGAATTGGCCGATCCGAGATTTTTTCCCTGGCTTGGCGAGATCCAGGCCGGCCAGACGCGTGGCCATTTTGCGGAATTCCGCTGATAGCGGGTCGCCGTCCTGTCGAAGTGAGTCGCCACGCACGGTGGCTTCACTCACCTGCTTGAAATTATTCGGCAACCTCGAGAAAACGGAAATCTTCATGCCTTGCTCAACTTTTTCCAGTGCCAGTTCGTCGTGACGATGCCAGCGATTGATGATCAGACGCACCTGGGACGACGCGACTTGCAAATTGGCCAGCGCGCCGAGGTGACGGTTCAGTTTGGCCAGACCGGGCAGATCCGCTTCCGAGACCAGCAGGATTTCCGCAGCCTGCAAAACGTTTTGCCAATCCGCGGAATAAAACGAACCGAAATCCATCACCACAAAATCAAAACTCTGCTGGGCGATTTCAACCAGGCGCTCGATAGCCGAATTTGACGCGTGCTGCCAGTCTTGCAGTTGCGCCGCTCCCGCCAGAACTTTCAGTCCGCTCTTGTGCTGCGTGAGCAATCCGCTGAGCAGAGTGGGATCGAGGCGTTTGAAATTCTCGACTGCATCGCTCAATTGGAAAGACGGCTGCAAATCGAGAAACCCGGCGACATCGCCCATGGGGCGCGAGAAATCCAGAAGCACAGTGGACTTGCCGGGAATCTTCGCCAGCTGAACTGCCAGATTCACGGAGACGGTGCTGGTTCCAACGCCACCCTTGGTTCCCAGTATGACCAACAGCTTTCCAGTAACCGACCGGCGAGGCAACAGGCGCGAGAACTCGCCGCTGACTCTCACCATCAGTGAAGAGAGTTCGATGCGGTGGTACGGCTTCTGCAGAAAATCGCGCACTCCCGAACGCATGGCCTGTAACAGGAAGTCTGGATCGGACTCTTTCTTCGCGGAGCAGGCAACGATATGAACGGAAGGGCGAAGTTTGGCCAACTGCTGGGCAAAGGCAAAATCGGATTGTGCGGTTCCGTTGAGATCGAGAAAAACGATGTCTGGAACATCCTGCGAGTGTCGCAGTTCAACGGCTTTGGCCGAAGCCCATTCGTGAATTTCTTTGACGAGTCCGGTTTGCAGCAACAGTTGTCGCAGGCTGGAGCAAGCGGCCGGATCGGAGCTAAAGATCGCAGCGCTTAGTAGTGAGCCAGGCGCAGAGCCTGCGGCAGTGGATTCGACGCGACTCACCGGCGTTTCATGCGCGGACGATGGAGCCTCGACGACTAAGGCGGTGGGACGAGCCATTTCTTTGAACATGTGCTTAGTTTTGATGAGCTCGACGTGACTGCAAATAGCGCTGCAGTACTACGGTTTCGACCGGAGGTACCGGCTTTGAATAGAACCTCTGGTTCGTGTTGAACTGGACACAGCGAGACGGGCATGAGTTCAACGGCAGAGCGCGTCGATCAGGATTTCTTTCTTCTTTTCGGCGAGTTGCGTGTAGGAATCGAGGGACGAAAAATAACCGCCCAGGGCTGCGGCTGCGAGCACTGCAAAAATCTCCGCTGGCAGCCACGGATTTCCGGTCAAACGCCCGGAAAAAAGAACCAGGCCGCTTACGCCGCCAAATCCTATTTGCATACCCAAGAGAACCAGCACGGACATGCCGGAATTTCGCTGGCCCTGCATTTTGCCGAATTCAATTTTGCGAGGGTAGCTGAGCGATGCCCAGTTGGCGACGGTCAATTGCCCGACAATCGAGAAAACGATCGCGGTCATGGTGGCGAACAGGATCGGCGTGGTAGGCAAACCCACACGCCATCCTACGAGCGACACGCAAAGAACGATCTCACACACGATGATGGAAATGGTGATGAGATTTTTTGCCATCAAGATTTCACGAAAACGCGCAGGAGCGGTGAAGTATGTTTGGATTCCTTTGCCTTCGTAGGCAAAGCAGTTGTAAGACGGAGCGATCAAGATCAAAACCAGATAGGCCATCATACCGGGAAAGAAAATATCCGGCGAAACTCCCTTTTTGAACGCAGTCGGATGCGGTCCGGCGAACTGGACGCTGAAAAAGAGCAGCATCATCGGCGGGAAAATCAGCCCAAAAAACAAAAACGTGTTTCTTTTCAGATAAAGAAGTTCTTTGCGAAATACCGCGAGGACTTGTGGAGGAAGAAAGGTCAAGGTGTCTCGTGCGTCTTCCACACTGAGTGCCGCGCGCTTTTCCTTTCGCGCCGGAGCAACACCTTCGCTCAGTTCCTCGCCGGAATAGAGTTGTATGTATCGCATCCACAAAAGCACGGTAAAAATTCCGGTATAGACGGCTAGGCCGCAAAGTTTCACAACTGCGGTGCCCCAATGATGAGAGGCAAACTGGGCCACCGCGTCTCCGGCAAAAGAAGAAGGAAGTAGCCACAAGTATGGCACCCAGCTTGCCATGATGGGCAGAAGTGCGTGGCCGTATTTTTGCATCAGCGGACTAAGGAACTGCAGGCTGACCATGGCGAGAACAAAAAGAGTGAAGAAAACTTCTCGCGTCTTGCGTTTCGCCAGAAGTTTTTCCACCCATGCGCCGAGAAGACGCTCGATGGTTACGTTCATAATCGTAAAGAGCAAACACACCAATAACAGCGCCGGGGCCGCTGAAGGCTGTGCAATCAGCGTCGCCGCCAGCATGGCCAACATCCAGACCAGAGCCGCGAGGGCAGCTGAGTCCGCTAATCCATAAGCCATACCGATGATACAGAAAGCAGATAGCTTCACCGGAAATCGCAATAAGGTGCGAAACGGAAACTGCGGGGCAAATCCCGCCAGCAGGATAGGAAACGCCTGCCACCACACAAGCAAGGCCAGAAAAACCAATCCGAACAGTGGCTCGAGATGTTTCTCGAACAGAGATTTGGTCACAAAATAAAATCCGAAGGTGACCCCAATGACAAAAAGCAGGCTGAAAAAACCGGAAAAAATCAGTCCGATGAGATCCAGGCGGCGGTTTTTGTTGCTTATGCTGTTGCGCAGAACCCGCCACCGGAGCCATGCGACGAGTCGAATCTGTTCACGCAGTCCAGTGTGTCCACTTACGTCAGCCATGAAAGCTCCTCAATCTGAGCTCGGTCCGCTCCCTGGCCAACAACGGAAACGAAAATATCTTCCAACGTCAATGTTCGTCCCTCGATGCTGGGAACTCCTGCGCGAAGTTGTTCGATCGAGCCCTGTGCGACCAACTGACCTTTTTTGATGATGGCCACGTGGCTGCACAGACGCTCGACAATTTCGAGTACGTGCGAGGTAAGAAAGATCGTGACGCCGCGCTCGGTCATGCGTGCCAGTAATTCCTTCAGGGCGCCGGCCGCGAGGGCATCAACACCCTCGAACGGCTCGTCCAAAAAAAGGATTCTGGGTCCGTGAATCACGGCCGCAGCCAGCGCAAGTTTCTTCTGCATGCCGTGAGAATAGTCCGCGATCATGGTCTTGGACCGGTCGGCGAGTTGCATGAACTCCAGCAGTTCGTCACTGCGCTTGCGAGTAGTGGCTTTATCGAGACCGTACATGCGGCCGACAAATTCCAGATACTCCGCAGCGCTCAGACGTTCGAACAGGCCCATGCCCTCCGGAACGACGCCGATCTGACGTTTCAATTCGACCAGATTTTGCGCGAAATCAAGACCGAGCAGAGAGATGCGACCGGAACTTGGAGCCAGTAGCCCGGTGAGCATTTTGATGGTCGTGGATTTGCCTGCGCCATTGGGTCCAAGAAAGCCGAAGAATTGACCTGACTTGACCTGAAGGTCCATGCCATTCACCGCAGTCAATGCGCCAAAACGGCGAGTCAGTTTTTCCGTTGAGATAGCAATATCAGGCATAAATGCGCGGCTCCAGAGAAGGGGGCAGAAAGGACTCTAGCACGATTTCAGAAACCAGCCTGACGCGTGTGTCTGAGAGGAACTACGCGTGAGCACTGAAATAGATTTCAAGGATTCTTCACAGTCGCGCTCGTGACACCTTGTGAGTCGCGTGCCGGAAGCGCCGCAAGCACCGCTGGAAGTTCGACGCGAAACACAGCGCCACCGGTTTGCGAGTTGTAACAAAGGATCTTTCCTCCGTGTTCCTGAACGATGCCAAAGCAGATGCTGAGTCCGAGCCCAGTACCTTTGCCGATCGGTTTGGTGGTATAGAACGGATCGAAAACGCGGTGCGGCTCTTTAATACCCGGTCCGGTATCGGAAAACAAAATCGCCACGCTTGCGCGGTCGCGCATGGTCTTGATTGTCAGCGTGCCGCCGCCGTTGTGGGACTCCATGGCGTCCACGGCGTTGTTCACAATATTGAAGAACACCTGCATCAACTGATTTCCGTCGCCTCGCACACCCGGAAGCACGGATTCCAGTTTGAGATCAATTTTTGTGCCGGAATTTCGCAGATCGAGCGCACGGAGTTGAACGGCGTTGTTAACAACAGTATTGAGATCGAGCAGGGTACGCTCAGCGGGAACCTGCCGGGCAAAGCTCAATAAATTGCCAACAAGCGTTTTGGTCCGCCGGGCCTGATCGCGGATTTTGGCCGAAATGGCCCTGGTTTTTTCGGGAAGCGAGGCATCGTCCGCCAGAAGATCGGAATAACCGAGGATCGCGGTAAGAGGATTATTGATTTCGTGCGCGGCGCCCGCCGCCAGTTGACCGAGCGACACCAGCTTTTCAGTCTGGACGAGCTGTGCCTGGAGGCGTTGCAGATTTTCAACGGATTGCTCTGCGCGGGCAAGAAGCCGTGCGCGATCACGATCTGCGAGATGCTGACGCAAAAAGACGAGAAAGCCGAGGGGAACGGCTGCCAGCAAGATGGTCATGAGCCGAAATTCCCGTACTGCTGCAGAATCATGGGCGAATTTAATGGTGTAAACGGCAAAAACGGGCAGTGATACTACGGCGGCCATGGCCAAACGAGAAGCAACGATGCTTTCGCTTTTCTTCCGGTCGGCTCCTTCAGCCGAAGCTGACTCCGAAGATTCCTCCAGCGCAGCCCCATTCTTGTATGCGATAAGTCCCGTGGCTCCGAACCACAGGAACGATGCGATGAGAGGTAGATCGTACAGGCCTCCCGTGTGATAAACCTTAAGACCGATCGCTACGTTGATCATCAGCGAAGACAGCATGTGCAGTGCCTGGCTCCCAAAAAGATTGGCATAGACGTTACGCCACGCGCCGCGGCTGCTCAGCCACAACACGCCAAGGCCGACAACGATAACCATGCTCTGAACCGTATTGATCCAATCAAAGGTCAGGTTGTATGGGCCAAGAGATGGTTCCGCGTACATCCACGGCAGCACCACGAAGGCGTAGAGAAAGATCCACCAGGCGAGAAGAAGCACAAAGTCGATATATCCAAAACGAAGCCGGATCTCACTTCGCTTCAGGTGCGGGCGAAGGGCGAGCGCGGCCATCAACGGGATACCACACAGGAAGAAAATGATATCTCCCGCATACATATCGGGAAGCGGCTGGTGAAGATAGACTTCGTAATAAGTCCATTGAAACTGGCCAATCATCCATAAAGTGCAGGACAACGCCGCCAGCATCCAGAAAATATTTCGCCGCCAGTGCGGCGTGCCGGCGTTCAGCAGCAGTCCAGCGTTGGCCAGCAGCGGGACCAGGCACTGCGCAATGTTGCCAAACGTACTCAGCGACTGGCCGGCGGGAAGAGTCAGCGAGACGACGGCGTAGGTCCCCAAAAAAAGGAGAAACGCCCCGGCAATCCAAGCATAGGTGCGGGAAGAGGCCATGGCTGTACGCTTGATTTTACGGTGGCCCATCACGCAAAGGAGCGAGGTTGTGCGGCAGAATGGCCAAAGGATTAATGCAGAATGCGCGCCAGTTGGGTCGAGAGGGTGCAGGCTGGCTGATTCCGCCCCCTGCACATGAAGAAAGAATGTCGGGGAAAGGCTTTTCAGCCAGGGACTACTTTTTTACGGCTTCGTCGGAAGCGATTTTGCCGTCGCGGATGTAGATGATGCGGTGAGCGTGCTGCGCAATGTCATTTTCGTGGGTGACAAGAATAATGGTGTTGCCTTCGCGGTGCAGGTTGGCAAAAAGCGCCATGATTTCTTCGCCGGTACGCGAATCGAGGTTTCCTGTGGGCTCGTCGGCAAGAACAATCGACGGCGAATTTACCAGAGCCCGGGCAATGGCCACGCGCTGGCGCTGTCCGCCGGAAAGCTCATTGGGTTTGTGATGCATGCGCTCGGTCAAATCCACTCGTCCCAGAACCTGCTTAGCTTTCTCCAAACGTTCTTCAGCGGGCGTGCCGTTATAAATCAACGGGAGTTCGACATTGTGAAGCGCGGTCGCGCGCGGCAATAGATTAAATGTTTGGAAGACGAAGCCTATCTCCTTGTTGCGAATATAGGCCAGCTCGTCATCGTCAAGTTCGCTCACCAGGCGACCCGCAAGCCAGTACTTGCCGGAACTAGGCGAATCAAGGCAACCAATCAGGTTCATGAGAGTGGATTTTCCGGAACCCGACGGGCCCATGATGGCAACGTATTCGCCTTTGTGGATTTCCAGATCCACGCCGCGAAGTGCATGCACCTGTTCAGAGCCCATCTCGTACACTTTGGCCAACTCGCTGGTCTTGATGACCAGGCCGTTTGATACCAGATCCTCGCGATACGATTCGGTCTCCATCGTCTCCACGGCCATTTGTGTTTCTCCTCGATACTCGCCAGATCAGCTTTGCTGGTCGTCTGTCTTCTTAGGTGCGGAATTGTCGACTTTGATTGGAGCTTCCGGCTTCAAAGTCCGCAAAGCTTTGTAGCTGCCGACCACGATCTCGTCGCCCGGCTGCAAACCATCGGTAATCTCGATGTCGGTGATTCCGCTAATGCCGGTTTTCACTGGCTTGAAAAACGCTTTTTTCCCGTTGATCAGGAAGACTCCCTGAATTTCTTCCTTCTTCGGATCGCCGCTGGAAGACGGTAGCGAAGCAGCAAGAGCGCTTCCGCTGCTGCTGCCGTTCGGGTTTTTCTTGGCGTCGTCCAAATCCTTGCGCGTACGCACCGCAAGCGCCTGAATGGGAATTGCAATGACGCTCTTTTTTTCCGCGGTCTTAATTTTGGCGGTGGTGGAAAGTCCGGGACGCAGATTCGCTGGCGGACTGTCCAGCGTCACTACGACCTTAAAATCCTTGGCTTCCTGGGTACTGGTTGTGGACTGCGTGGTGGCGAGGCCCGAACTGCGCAGTACGGCTTGAGAGCCGATTTCGGTTACCTTGCCGTGGAAAGTTTTTCCCGGAACAGCGTCAATGGTGACATCTGCATCCTGTCCCATCCTTACATTCACGATGTCGGTCTCGTCTACCTTCACTTCGGCGGTGACGATCGACATATCGGACAAAGTCATAAGGAAGCTGCCGTTCGAATTCTGAATGCCAGGCACCACGTATTCTCCTAAACGCACCGGCAAATAACTGACGATGCCGTTGATGGGAGAAACATAGGTGGTCTTGCTGAGGATGTCCCTTGTACGAGTCAGAACTGCTTTGTTCTGACTCAGTTGCGCACGGGATTGTTCCACTTGCGCCTTCAATTGCAGCACCCGTGCAGCAGCCGAGTCCACGGAGGCCGCAGCCGCGTCGTAGGCCGTTTTGCGCTGATCAAAATCCTGCTTCGGGATCAGTCCGTCCTTATAGAGACCCTGCCCACGCTCATAGTCGAGCTTGGCTTTTTCCAGATTTGCTTTCTGCAACAGCAAATCGGATTGCGCTGACTTATAGCTGGCGTCCGCCGCCAGAATTCCGGACTCCGATGAGTTCATCGCCGCCGATTGCGCCTGCACATCGGCGCTCGCTTGAACATTTTCCTGCAGCAACAGGCGATCGCCCTTCTTGATGGGGTCGCCTTCCTTGACCAGAATATCGGTTATCCGGCCAAATCCCTGTGCCTGAACGTTAGTATAAGTGGTCGGCTTGATTTCTCCCGAGGCCGTAACAAGAGACACCAGGCTGTCTTGTTTGCCGACCCTGGCGGTCTGCACCGTGATAACACCCTTGTTCGCCTGGTTCACACTGTACAGGACAATTCCGGCGCCAACCACTACCACAGCGACACCGATGGCCACTTTTTGCCACGTCTTCATGACTTTTGCTTCCTTTTCATGTCTCTCGGAACTTTAGCGCCCACAAACTCCGACGACCGTCTTGGCGCAGACACTCTTAATACGAAATTTCCCCGTTTCTACTTATTGATACGCCCTTCAAGGGCAAAATGTTTCGCACGCGAGGGGCTCCACGCCCTGCCCAACCACTAACCGGCACAAGCTAAAGGTGCGAAGTCGCTTCATGGGGGAATCGGGGGGCGCGCACATCACTCGCTACCTGGCTTCCTATTTTAGAAACAATTTCCGAGAAAAGATACCGTTACGCTCGACCGAACCACACCAAGGCTGGTCCCCTTATCGTTGGACGCAGGAATGTGGTCCGAAGTCGTTCGGGTGAACGTGGAAATATTGTATCAGAAGCACATTAACACGAAACATTTTGTGTCCGCTTTCATGGTATCGCCGAGAATTCCAATCTGGCTCGGCGTTTCCTTTCAACACAGCTGCGAAAAATTGCCGGCACCCTAGCGCTTCTAAGATCATTGATTCCTTACAGTTACCGAGTTGGCTCTCAGGCCAGCAAACATTGCTAGATCGCCCTCTAGCGCAGTTCGTGAAGCGCAGCGCCCGGCTGACTGTTCCTTTTTTTGTGCCAGCAATTTACGCAATCGCCCACAACGACTTGGTGCTGACTATTCCTCGCAAATCAGCCAAGACCACGCGTGGGATCATGGGCGTTAAAGTCGTCGAGCCCTGGCGAGCTGAAGGCTTTTCCTTATTCCACGGCATGGCATTCTCGACTCACCGGCGAGCCGGCCCAGTCGTGGTTTCGCGAACAGATACGTCAGGCAGTTGGGTCACTCTAGCGAGATCCGTAGAACTTCTTTGGCGATGAAATGAACCGCGACCTCTTGCGTGAGAGGCAGATGCGCTGCTGCCAGAACCACGGCCGTTCGTCGAAAGATTACCTGGCGATTTCGACTTGCCCAACTGAGGCGGTTTTCCAAACCACACGTTTTCCGAGTGCAAGAGCCCGATTGAAGTGCCTGCCACCTGTTGTGATGTGCTTTGACATCACCTGGAGTTGCAGTTTGCTTCTGCGTAGCCAACGTCCAAGAGACCGGCATCGATTTGCTTCAGCCGATCACCTAAGTAACTTGGCGGCGAGCCAGTAATCAACACTGAACTTTCCCGGACCAGAGCTGAGCAGCCAGATAAAGAAGAGCACGTACAGGACTTCCGGAAGGTAGAGGAAATCGTCGAGCCAGTGAAGGGGCGCAAGTCCTTTAGGCATGGCGGAAAGCGTGGTCGTCAGGGTCGCGACAATCATATCGATCAATAAAGCCACGCAGGCCGGGCTCGAAAGAAACCCCACGGTCAGCACGGATCCGCCAACGAACTCGACACCCGACACGAAATAAGCCATCAGGTGGGGAAATGGGACTTTGGCCTTAACGAGCGTTTCGTAAACAGGTTTCCTGCCGCCGGCGACAAACAATTTGTTTGCCCCTGAGATGGCGAAGAACAGCCCGAGCGAAACGCGTACCAGCAGGACGGCATATTGTTCCAAATCACTGCTACCCAGCAGCGCAAACTGGACCAAACGTTTCCAATCCACCTCTTATCCCTCCATCGGTTTCGGCCTCGAGATTATGTGTCCATCCGTTCGACCCATTGAGCGCGCCATGCGGGTGCCACGAATGGATCCGCAAAGTACTGTGTTTCCCGGGCAATCTTGTCGTCCCTGAACTCCATGATGCTCACGGTGTAGGACGGCTTGCCGTCATATGTCAGGATGAATTCGGTGATCCAAAGATCACCGCCGCCAATGATTCGCCGGATGGTAAACCGCTTTTTGCTCGGCTGACTAGCGCGTTGGTTCTGTATGTTGCGTCGACCGCGAGTTCGCTCACCTGACTGCGGGTATTCCAGCACCGCGTCCTCGTGATAGATGCGGTGCTCCGTTTCAAAATCGTTGGCATCGGACGCCGTCCAATGCTGATCCAGTGCCATACGGATCTCTTGATCTCGCACTCCAGGATACTGCTCCTTCTTTGGTTGATCGTTCATCTTGAGCCTTCCATTCGACAAGAAGCTAACTGCTTTAGCGGACGGGGAGTGTACGACTCGTTAAGTCGCGCAGACTCCCGCTACGAGTTGTTGTTTCGCGGACGTCTTTCGCGCTGAGGTATTCCAGTCCAAGCGGCCCCATCGCGGTTATTTGCGTGACGTACTCGCCGGATTTCGCCCAGTGGAAATGGGGCGTGTCACCAGGGAGAATGATCACGGCGCCGGGCGGATAGGCTTGCAACTTACTCGCGTCGAATTCATCACCCAGGCCGATATAAAAGACGCCGGAAATCACGATATAGACTCGATCCTCTGGGTGCTTGTGAGGCATCAGCTTCTCGCCGTGGGGCGCTTTGACCCTGATGGTGTAAGGGCCGGGCAGCGAGAGCTGACCCACGACGACGGCCAGCCGGACGGAAGGTGGAAAGGCCGGGAACGGTTTCCAATCGACATCTTCGGGACAAGATGGTTTTGAACACCTCCTGCCCGAGTTGGTGAGGCTGGACTTCGCTTTGCTGAGCACGCTTTACGGCGCTGGCTTTCTGAGACATACAAACCTCTTTCGTGCAGAGAATGTGAAACATCACCACAGACTTTCGAAACATATCCGCCAAGATGGGTTTCGAACGCCTCCCGATATTGTCGCTCAGGTGACACGGACCACCCGGCGGCATAAAAAGCTCACCATTCAGCCAGAAATGGGCCGCGCAATCAGACGATGGTATTGCCCATACCGTCGTATCGACTGCAGCGCGAAGTCAACCTGCTTCCAGCTCGTCCTGAAAATCGATCAAAGCGAAGGAAACTACTTCCCGCACGCTTGATACGAAGGTATCGTCGATACTATTGTCCAATGGTTTTCCTCCCCTCACGTCTGGTTCCCAGGAGCTTTAGCGGGCCAATGACGCTGCGATGAAGATTTCTGGGTGAACTGGGGCCTGGGAGACAGGATCAGGGTATTCCATTGCAGCCTGCGTTTCATCTCGCTCACGAAGTCCGGCGGCTATCACGGGCCAGCTTGCCAAGTGATACGGCTGAGCTGGCCAGATACCTCATCGGGAAAACCATTGTGCACAAGACCGGGCGAAACAGGATTAGCGGTCGTATTGTCGAGACAGAGGCTTACCCACCGGGCGATTCGAGTGGTCATGCCTATCATGGACGAACGGCCAGAAACCAATCGCTATTCCTGGGCAGGGGTTTTGCTTATGTGTACTTCATCTATGGGACGTCACACATGCTCAACGTGACGGCTGAAGAACGGGGAGTTGGCGCGGGAGTGCTGCTGCGCGCCATCGAGCCTCTTGAAGGACTCAAGCTAATGAAACGGCTCCGCAAAACCGACAAACTTACAGATTTGGCGAGAGGGCCGGGACGGCTTGCGGCTGCATTGCAAATCGACCGGCGGTTGGACGGAGTTGACCTGTGTGCCAATGGCCCGCTTTGGCTTGGGACTGCGATTCGGGAGACTGCGCACATTAGCGCAACGGTACGCATCGGCATCACGCGTGAGGTGGACCGGCTGCTGCGTTTCTTTGAGGCGGGCAGCCCGTTCGTTAGCGGCTCGCTCAACGAGATAAGGAGTCGTTAGGCGTGCCTTGGCTCGATTCGAATTCGCAATAGTTCGCTCTCGGTTCCGATGCGCTCCCGTGGCAACGGGACTCATTCAGAATTAAGGCGTTCTTTCGACATTCGCTTATCTCGGCATCGCATTTCTCATCGTGACCGTAACCTGTGGTTATTTCATGCAGAATCCGCCTGTCGACTGGAAGCCGGAAGGATGGACGCCCACTGCGGCACAAGTCTCAGAAAGATCCACGCGCGATTACACGCTGGGAGAAACCCTGCGAACCTGGCAATGGTGGGCGTTGTGGCTACTCCTGTTTCTGAATACGTCCGCGGGTATTCCGGTAATTTCCCAGGAAGCTCCGCTATTTCAGGAATTAGCTGGCGTAAGTGCCGTGATAGCCGCTGGTATGGTCGGAGTAGCGAGCATCGGCAACGCTTTCGGAAGAATTTTTTGGGCCTGGGCATCCGATTCGCTCACACGCCGAGCGACGTTCATCGTAATGTTCCTGGTCCAGGCGGTTCTGTTCTTCGGCCTTCCCGAAATGAACTCGCCTAAGCCGCTGTCTGTGAAAGCGTTTTTGATCCTCCTGTGCTACGGAGGCGGGTTCGGAACGATGCCGGCATTCGCTGCAGATTACTTCGGATCCAGAAACGTTGGCCCCATTTACGGTCTTATGCTCACGGCATGGGGTTGCGCGAGCGCATTCGGCCCACTGCTCATCGCGTACATGCGGCAATCCACTGGCTCATATCGTGGAGCGCTCCACGTTATCGTGGCGATTATGGCGGTTTCGATGCTCTTGCCTTTCGTTGTTCATCCACCAAAACGGATCGAGGGCGATCGAACAGGTTCTGCCGAACCTAGTCGCGTGCCGGCGGCCCAGGCAGACTCAGACAGCTTTCGCTTCCCAAGCTTCCTCGGTAAATCATAAGTTGCTGGAACGGCACTTATACACGACAAAG
>Ga0210406_10000660_pt1 | contig 46155 bp, 73 predicted proteins | sample IncBWC30MmetaG_FD_155454 | JGI IMG/M metagenome (GOLD analysis project Ga0210406, IMG submission 155454) | Forest soil microbial communities from Barre Woods Harvard Forest LTER site, Petersham, Massachusetts, United States - Inc-BW-C-30-M | ecosystem: Environmental > Terrestrial > Soil >...
CGTGGTACACGACTCAGATGGCCGACCACGACCGAATCCTCCAAGGTATCCGTCCAGAGCTCAAGGACCCGGCCAAGTTGAGTATCTTCAAGATGGCCGAGGCTATCTTAAGCTCGGGCCAAAAACCATATCAAAACTTGAAGACCAATATGCGCGCATGGGACCAGTATCAGGAAACCGGGAAATTCAGCCCGACTAATCCCGACACAGGCCAGTCTTGGGGCCCCAGAGGCATCCCAGCGTACGGAAACGCGTTCCAGTCTCTCAACCGCTTGATAGCCGAGAAAGGCGAGCAGGGAGCCTCTGATTGGCTCTTGGGCGACCACACGGTCAAAGAGCTGAAGGAATACAACGATAATGTGGCCGGTAAGGCCGATGACGTGGTTCCGGGGGCTTACATCCTCGGGCCGAAGCGCGGTCCATTTGCGCAAAATTTACACGGTAAGGAATCAGCCTTTACTGCCGATATGTGGGTAGCTCGTACGTGGAACCGTTGGATGGGGACCGCTGAAGTCGCCCCGGACGGCGAGCTTTACACTGACCGCCCGCGCTCCGGGCGTGAACGCGAGCTGATGAAGAAGTCGTTCTCAGAGACCGCGGATAAGCTTGGGATGACCACGAGCAGTTTACAAGCCGTCTTGTGGTACTATGAACAAGCGCTTTATTCAGCCCATGGGTCTGCGAAGGAATCGTGGAGCTTTTCGGATGCTGCCCAGCGAATCGCCGACGATGAGAACTCAAGCTTCAATTTCGGACATAATCGTAGCGAACTCCGTGGCGCAGAACCGCAAGCTGCGGCTCCCGCGACTCAAACATATTCTGTACCAGCGGGTTGGACGCCAAACGGCCCAACGAAAGCACCCGGTCTCTTGGCTCCCGGCAACATTAACTTGACCACACGTCCGATTGTGAAGAACGACGACGGTACTCAGAGTAGCGAATACTCAACATCCTTCCAAGACGACAAGGGCCGCGAAGTCTTGGTCCCGACAGTTGTTAATGGAAAGTTTTTGACCCCGGACGGGAAGAAACCAAAGCCGGGAAGCGCGGAAGAGGAAGCAATGTTCCAAAAGGCTTGGCAACACTACGAACAAACTGGCGAGCATCTGGGTATTTATGATAACGCCGCGCACGCAAATGCCGCAGCCGACCAGATTCACAACCGCCCGAGAGTACCAGAAAAGGCAAAATCAGGGCTTGACATTCTTGCGGGGAAGAGGTAGGATATGAGCGTGGACAAGAAGATTACACCTAGCGACCTTCGTGACGAGGCTGAGCGCTTGATAGCTGCGGGCAAGATGCCGCCGCTTGAAGAAGTGCTCAAACACGTCGCCGACGCTCGCGAAAAGTATGCTCCACAAATCAAAAGTTCAAGGGAGAATGTCGATGGGGAGAACAATTAACGGCGGCGGAGACCAGCTTGCTCGCGGAGCAGCCCGCGCGACCTTCCGTCAGCCCAATGTCAGCAAGAAGAAATATCAGGAGGCCGTAGGTGACTTCAATCTCGAAAGATTCCTCCGTGGTGGTGATGCCGACGGCTCATCGTCCGGAAGTGCTAGCGTGGAGCCTTCAACGCCTAGCGCGCGCAAAGAACGTACCAAGCGTTAAGATTTACTTAGACCGGGTCGGGCTCCATCGTCTTGACGAGGTGGAGTACGTCCGGGACCGCTATTACCCCCTCGCCGATATCCATTATGCCGCCGAGCACCCAGCGTGCACGAGCGGAACGTGGAACATTCTCAATTCAATGAAAGCCGGATATGATACTGGCGCGGAGCATGTGTTCATCGTCGAAGAAGACGTGATGATGACACCAAACTTCATGGAGCGTCATCAGCAAGTTTTTGACTCCGGCGACTATCTGGCTACCTGCGGTCGACGCATCCCGGCATTCTTTGAGCGCTATGGCGATTTATACACTAACCCGGGCTCTTGCTTGACCCGCGAGCTCCTCTCCCATGTCATTCCCCACATCAACGACCGCTACTTCCAAGACACCGGCGGATACATTCGCAAGACCTTCGGGCACGAACCATTCAACAGTTCACTTGACGATGGGCTTATCCGGATGGTTGTTCGCGAGCTGGGCGGGAAGTGCGGGTACCCAGATACGCCAATTTGCGCGCACCAAGGATTCACTTGGTACGACGAGATTGATATTTATTCGAATCACGAGGGGACGCTGCAAGAGAGGATTGACAAGTTCGGAGTTATCGCAGCCACCACCAAACCTACCGACCGTTATGCGGGCGACTTCGAACCGTTTAATCCCTTTTGAATCATTTCGCCTAAAATCTTCAACCCCGGCCTATATCCTTCAACCCTATCCTCAGACATCCGCTCAAGCTGTTCGATAACAATTTCTTCCATTTCTAACAAAGTCTTAAGCTTCTCTGCCGACATTACTTCTGCGGCTTTTACAAAGGTGGACTGAGATGGTCTGCGAAGATGCCCAAAGTAATCTTCTACCATTATTACCTACCTATGATTGAAAACAATGCTAGGAGTCCGAAAACGATTCCACAAAAGGCGAGCACGATTGCTCCTCTGACCCCGCGGCTCATGCTACCGCTTCTTGAAGCCGGTTGGCTACCGTGGATTTAGATACGCCCAAAATGAAAGCGATTTTGCGCACGGAGAGCTTTTGGCCGCGGAGCTCAGCTAGTCGGGAGAAATCGACCGCGACCGGGCGGTTCCCGAGCACTACACCGCGCTCACGAGCCATCGCAAGCCCCGCTTTGGTACGTTGGCTGATGCGCTTCTTCTCCTCGACGGCCATCACAGCTTTGAAACTTATAAAGACCTCGTTCAATGGGTTGGTGGTATCAAGATATTGCTCTTCGTGAGACTTGTACCCGACCCCGAGCTCAGCGAACTCACGGAGGCGGCGGAGGGTCCACTCGGTGCCTTCGCGGGAGAGCCGGTCCAGCGACCAAAAGAGGATGAGCTCGAACTCGTGGCGACCAGCCGCTTGAAACATTTCATCGAACGCCGGTCGCGCGTGAGAGCCGCCGGTAATCACGTCTTCGTACTCGTGGACGATAATCCAGCCCTGCTTCACGGCAAAGGCGCGCAGGATAGCGAGCTGATTTTCGGCGTCTTGTTTCTCAGTGCTGACTCGGGAGTAGATTGCGATTTTCATAATGATTGAATCCTACCAGAGAACCGGAAGGATGTCAATAGTACCAAAGTACTATTTTTGCTGATACGAATCAATCAACTCGTCTCGAAACGCACCTTGTAAATCGAGCTGAATCATACAAGCTTGCCACCGGGCTCCGTGCTGGTCGTTCCAAGTCTTTATATGGCACATTTCGTGAAGCATCGTTAGTTCCGCGTATCTTTCAGCCGAAACATAAAATGGGTTGAAGCTGACGTGAAATACACCATCGTACGTTCGTCGAGTAGTGGCCATAAATTCGGGGTCGCGAAGGTCGTAATCGACGACTGCAACCGGGAGTTTGTTTTCGAAATACTGGGCGTTGTTTCGAGCATACGATTTCTCCAAGTACTTTTGCGTAACCGGCTGGGCTTTAGCTGGCTCAGTAAGTTTTGGCCTTGATATGAACCCGACTAGTGCACTCCACAAAACCGTTAAAACAACGGTCAGCAAAAGCCGCCAGCGATTTTCTTTGAGCCAGTTCACTCTTTCACCTTCAAAACGGTTTTCAAAAATTTCTTGAACTCTCGGTCCCGGGCTTCTTGTTTGGCTCGGAGAAAAGCTAATCGGCTCTCAATCACGCTGTGCCCGACCGGCTGGCTGCCGTCTCTGAATGGAATCGGTACCTTTATCATAATCCAGCCATCCTTACTCCTGAAGCCCACCAAACCAAGAATACGATAATTAAGAGTTCAATTACCGCTACCATCAGTCGGAGCCACCGGGAATTGTTTAAGGAACTCATCGACAACCATCCTATCAACTTCCTCGGCCTTTGTCAAGCTTTCTTTTTCACTTTCTTCTTTGGTTCGTTGGAGCTCGGTGCAATACGCTTCCAGCGCTGTGTAAGCCGCTTCATAGGTTGCGAACGGCCCATTCTCAAAGTTCCAAGACGCATCGTAGTGCCACCATGTCTTGTCCGCGTGCTCGTGCAATGGGTTGCCATCACCTGAGTACGTGCACACCGGCGGGTCGGGTTTCTTCAAAAGCTCGGGGTCAGCCAACTCGCCCAAAGGCTTAATAATCATTAGTTCGCGACCCGTTGACTCCCCGCGGCGATACACGACGACTTTGACGTTGTTGAAATTTTCAGGGATGAGCTCGCCGTCCGCCAAGATGACATGAGCCACGATTCCCGCGGTGCCGGGTCCAATTACCACGACGCCACCTTCTTTTCAATCAGCGCTTGTTGAAGTTCCGCTGTGGTCATTTTCTTATCAAGATAGATGTCCGGGCACGGGCCTTCAAAAAATCGGTTGTACATGGATTTCTTTTGGTCCGCGTTCGCGTAAGTCAAAAGAAGTTGCAAGTCGACGCGTCCGGGGCGAATCAAGGCCGGGTCGAGCTTCTCTTTATGATTAGTCGTTAGGATGAATACCGCACCTACAGGAGAAAGCAGGCCGTCGAGCACATTTAGCAAACCTGACAGAGTCACGCCTTCTTTCTTTTTCTTCTCGTCGGTCTTTCTGCGCTTAGCTGTGCTCGAAACATCATCGATGTCTTCTACGATGATAAAAGAATTAGGTTCGACCGTCTTGGCCGCTTCGACCAAGGATGCGTCGCTCATATCGGCGAGTCTTAAGATGTATACGTTGGAGTTGAAATGAGACGAAAGGCCTGTAACAAAGCTCGTCTTCCCCGTTCCCGGTGGCCCGTAGAACAAAAATCCTTTTCTGTACGGAATGCCCATCGTGCGGTACCAATCGCGACTACTTCGAAAGGTCTCGATTTGTTGAATTACCCGTTTCTTGTCTTCTTCGGGGAGAATTACAGTATCAAGAGCGCGTGGTTGGAATGCGTGGATTGGCTGCCAATCTCCCCAGCTACCCCAAGCATAGAGCTCGGGCTTCTTTTCTTCCTGAGTGACGAACTGATTGAAAACATCTTTCATGAGATTTCTGAAGACGTCTTGTTTGCGACCAATCGTTTTGAAATTTATGCTTTCGGAACGAAGCGCTTGCGCAAGATTGCCTTTCAGTGTTTTTGATTCTTCTCTTTTAATTGTAATTGAAAGAATTCGACCCTTGTAATACATCCAGTGGTGGCCCGGGGCCGGAACGATGATATACTTTTCGGAACCCTGATTGAATACGTCTAGGTGGCGGATGCGACCAACCATCTTTTGATTTTCGAACCAGAGCTTGAGCCAGTAATACGCGCGCTGGTCATCGGTCACGGACAAGGTTACCGTAGTCTGGTGCTCAATCCAAGTCCAAATTTTAATCGGGATGTTTCGAAGATAGGCAGCTACACCGCCAATCGCCATCAATAAGAGGCCGCCGGAGGCAAATTGGTTCGGGTTGTGAAGAAAGGTGTTGACGATTGGTGTAATCAACTCTTTCAAATGAATCATCTTTGAACGTCCTCTCGCGAAAAGGCTTCGATTGCCTTCCGGGCGAACTCAAGCATCTTATCGTAGTAAATGTTGCCGTCTTTGTCAACGGCTTTTATGCCTTGGAGCATCTTCTTACGGTCGGTGGTCAAGCCGTGGTCGACTCGTTCGCCTTCGGCATTGCCGCGCTTTAAAGCTACATATCCGTTGATGAGCTTGTTTAGCTCGACCATCGCGGCGAATTGAAGCTCGTGAAACTCGCGCGTATTGGTCGCCGGATATGTGGTGTCAGAGAGGCCGAAGTTCATCCGCGCTTTCTCATTTCAGTAACCATGAAATTAGCAATTTCGCCCATGCACACAGAATCAAAGCCGGTCCCGTTCACCGGACAAAACCAATACTTTCGCCAAGGCGCATGCCACTCAATCCAGCCGAGGATAATTTCGCGCTGAGCGTTCTTCACGACCCAGCGGTCGGTCTTGCCGGAGTCGGACTTGCCTTTGTGTTCGAAAATCAGGTAGCTCATGTTTCCTCACATATCCCATTCGATTAAACCCGCATCGGCTGCTTGTCGAGGGTCTTTGGTAGCATTCCACGCGCCTACAAAAGACTCTAGCCACTCATTAAACATTCCGTACGATATAGCTGTTTTTGCGGCGTAATAAATATGATTACGAATTCTTTGTGTTTCCTCGTTAGCCGTGTCTTCTTTTATGAAACTCTCTATCGGCAATCCTGCGCTTGGCATTATTTCCTTCCCGTGGGGCATTCTTTCAGCCCGCACTTAAAACTAGAGTTACAAATTTTGGCGCAATCACAAGATTTCTTTGAGTGACTGAGGGCTAAACCGAGTTCCACCAACCCGCAAAGAGAAACTACGAGAATAACCCAAGCAAGAAGTTCTACAAAACTATTAATCTTTATATGGGTCATGCTCGTTCTTTCCCGCCATAGCTACCCCAACCGGCGTCAAGGTGTGCAAAATTCGAACCGTGTCTTTGTGTTCATTCAGGACCTCGGGCAGTCGTTTGTAACAGTCCGGACTCTCGTCGACACCGGCTCCGCGGAGCTCTATGCCGCGAGTCCAGCCATCCATCATTTCCTGAGTGACCTTGGGCGCGCGAAGCATAACACCGTTCTTAAACTTTCCCTTGGCTTCCATCCGGCCCATGCGACGGCCTGCACCGTGGACGGTCGAGAAGAGTGAAAGTTGCTGTTGCCGAAGAGTCTCCGCGTCATCTGCAAGCGTTCCTATTGGATTAAGACCGCCTTCAAGAATGACCGAGTTCTCCCCCATCGAACCGCCTACGAATCCACGCTGGCCCGGGAAGGCCGGAGTCGCGCCCTTGCGAACGACCCACAAATGTTCTACGCCGTTTCCAATATCGTGCTTTTCGCGCCAAGCGTAGTTGTGGTGGTTGTGAACTTCATCGAGAATCTTTGCGCCAAGAATATTAGCGACCTTCTGGCAAACCCAATCACGGCCTGCGTACGCATATACACCGGCCAAGAACATAGCGCCGATATAGTCCTGCCCCAGATAAGAGGCTGCCGGGATGACACAAGGCTCGACATCCATGCCGTCCTTGGCACCGGCCTTTTCTAAGAACCAAGTTGCGGTCTTGTGGCCTAATCCGCGACTCCCGAAATGTACCCCAATCCATACGCGGTCTTGTTCGTCGGTGAAAAGGTCAACATAATGATTCCCGGACCCTACCGTCCCAAGTTGGTCTTCTGCCATTTTCTTCAAAGGCGCGAGCATCGGGAAGGTCCAAATCTGGGATTCAAAAAGTGGGTGGTCAACCGATTCGGCGTTCTTGCGACCGATTCCGAAAGCAATCGTGCTCCACACGTCGTCCATAATCGTCTTGATAAACTGACGGAGAGATGAGCCCGGCATATCAGTCAAGACAGCCTTATTGCCGCATCCGATGTCATAACCGACGCCCGAAGGACTGATATGGTCGCGGTACGCTACGACTCCGCCGATAGGCACAGCGTAGCCCTTGTGATGGTCCGCCATCAACGCGACCGCAGCGGTTTCTGGCATGGCTTTGCAAGTCTTGATTTGAGAGAGAGCGCCCGGGTCCGGTTCGCCCCACACTGGAATGCCGTCGATGATTTTCACTTTAACCCCAAACGAGAGAAAACCAATGCCTTGAAAGCAGTAAGCGGCTCTCCTCCCAAGCTAGAATAATCGCGAATAGACAAGGCCTCCCACGAAGTTTCTTCTGGTTTCCAGTTTTCTAATCCATAGCAAGAGCAATGAGCATCGTGAACTTCATACAATACGCCGTCTCGCTCAAAAATACAAATTGCCCAACCGCTGTAGTCTTCGTAGGAATAGTAAGCGAATAGGATTTGTTCGTCGGTTGGCGGATTTGGGTTCGGATTCCATTGCTCAATCATGCTATTGTAGTCTGTAAAAAGCTCAAAGTACTTCATTCTTCTACCTCCATCTCACTAATGATATCTTGCCACACTTTCGAATCCGTGTCAACCAAAATCGTACCGATGCCCGGGAAGAGAATATGCGTCGTTCGGCCCGGGTGGACGACCTCGCCCGTGTCGCCATCGTGCTTGACCAATGACCCGACCGGCAGCACGGCTAATTCAGAACCGGTCACAAATCCATCCTATCACCCAGCGACACCAGAAACCAGTCCATGTCATGAAATTACCCGCGTATGCTGCGGCCCAAGCGATGTTCTCAGGTCGCAACAAACCATGCTGCGGGCACAGCATGAGCTCCCAAAGGTCTCTCATCGCAGATAATGAGACAGCCGCCCGGACGGATTCTGAGTTGTTTTGGTGCCGTCTAGCACGGTCAAAAACACCGTCGCGAGCGCAAGGTCCAGCCCGGGCATGTACCCTTCCTTCGTCTTGTCCCGCTTAATCTTTCGATTCAACTCGCCGCGGAGCTGGCGATGTGACATCCCGCCGACTTTGGCTTCCAATACGTTGGCGCGAGCGCGGTCTTCTTCGCGCGCCTTCGCACGAGCTTCTCGGATAGCCTTGAGTTCGGCCTCGGTTAGTTGCTTCTTTGGTTCACGCTTCTTTTCGTCGTTCACATTATCCTCACAGCGACCATAATACCGGTGGCCGAAACCCAATAAAGAACTCGCTTCCAATCACCTTGAAAAGCGTATCCTATTGCCGCCAAGATGTCAAGCACTATTCCGGCGGAGACGAAGAAATTTCCCCAGTTAATATTGTGAAGATTTAGCACTTTTTACCCCCGTGTTTATAAGGCCGAGCGGCGTTGTACTTCTGCTTGGCGAGCATCGCTTCGGCGACCCGAAGGTTCAAGCGCTTGCTGATGTTCATAATACGGATGATGGTATCCGCAAATTCTTCCTCTACACCGGAAAAATTTGAGATGTGGTCCGACGCCGGGTTTCCCTTACGATACCATTCAAGAGCCTCGGATAGTTCACCGTGAGTCAGAGCGACCTTCTCTCCGAAATTAAAATCATCAGGTTCTTCAAAGCCGTGCGCTTTGTTGATTTCGAAGTTCTCGTCTCGTTGCCAATTAAAGGCTTCGATAAAAAGCTGTTCTGAGTCTTTCATTATGACCTCGGGTACGCGACCGACCACGTCGATTGAAAGAGTGGACGCCACTGCGGTTTGCGTTGCCGCCGGTCATAGAAAACGAACCGGCCTTCTTGAGTTCCTTCTTCGCCGAGCACAGACTGGTTGCCGCTGAATTTCACGACCTGTCGTTCGAGTTCGTTGCCATTTCGGCGCAAGTCTTCGAACATTCGGTCGCGTTGCGCTTTATCGGTTGTGGTGATGACTTCCGTGTTGTGCGTCATGCGACCGCCAGTGAAACGTTAAAGTGTCCCGAGAACCCGAGACCGGTCTTGGCGTACGCGGCCCGAGCCATATTGAGAGCTTCGGTGTTGCTAGCTGCTTGAAATAAGATTACCTCGGGAGCGAACCCTTCCGGCTCGTTGCGCTTGCTGAACCCAGCGATGCCGGGCTTGTGAATTTGAAGTTCGTATTTCATTTTTCCATCCTATCAGACTAGCCCCGCGGCTGTCAAGACTTTATTTACGTAAATGTGTTCGTGCACGTCGCTGTACCCGTTGAAATGATGAAGCCCTTCTACTAATCCGTACTTGTGAACATATCCCGAAAGAATCGAAGCACCGATTTGAAGGTTTCGATTAGGGTCTCGAAGAGCGTTCGAATGACCCCAGACCCGGGGATTAACTTGTAAGAGACCAACGGAGTTTTTTCCAGAAACGGCGTTCGCTCGGCACCCGCTTTCAACGAAGACCAAAGCCGCAAGCAAGCGAGCGGATAATCCGTATTCATAAGCTGTCCGTCCCGTGATATCACTATAGGTATCTCGGCAACCATTCTTACGGTATACCATCCGGGCGGAAGCGACTGCTCTTTTAATTGCTCGTTGCTGTTGCTCAATTCTCACCTCTTCCTTAATCGAAGCCTCGGTCGGTAAGTTGACCGAAATCGGTTCTGGCGCTGCCGGGGCGTCTAAAATTCCGTACTGAAGCCCCAGCCAGATAAAAGCCGCTGATAGCGCCGTCGCTATTACTGTGTTCTTCATTAGTTCCTCCACGAAAGTCTTCTGGGTTAAGGCTTTCAAAAAGAAACTACGAAATTCGTACTGGGTCCGTGTCGCGCGGATTTGCAGCGGGAATCGGCTCCGACTGCGGATTCATCTCTGTGCGCTCCAAATTATGATATCCCGGGAACGCGCCATAATCGATACTTGCCGCGGGTTGAAGCAAAACGAAAATGAGCGCGATGGATGTCATTAGTTCACCAAGAGCGGCTTCCAGCTCTCACTCATCGACTCTACACCGTCGTTGTCGCGCCACTCGATGGCTTCGATTGCAGCATCGACTTCGTGCTGAGTCCACTCTGGCTCGGAATCTTCGTCATCCGGGTCTGCTTCTCCGCGGTCATAAACATCGCCATCTTCCAAATCCTTTTCGAGCACTTCGATTTGCGCAAAAACGGCATCATGATTGTTATCACCGAAAGCCGTAATCTTTCGAACGCGAGGTTGCATGGCTCTCAGAGCTTCGATTTCGGTTTTAATCTCTTCCACGGTCTTCTTCATCATTTCTCCTAGTGAGTACCGGGCCCCTTTAGGCATTCTGGGCCCGGTCCCGGCGGTTGTGGTCGCTACCCTCGGAAGCACCCTCGCGGGCCATTCCGTCGCAAAAACATCCTCTCACAATTTCAAACCTTTGTCAAGCACTATTTAAGGGGTCGGGATAACTGCCGATGTTTCATTCGAATACGCGCTTTCGTTGCCCGAAGAGTCGACCGCGGTCACAACGAAGTAGTAAGTGTTGCCCGCGATTGTGTTCAAATCAATATACGTGCAGCAAACGCCCGAGCTGATGGACCCTATCTTTTGATAAGGCCCTCCGCTAACGGAGGCGGAGTAAATGTTGTAACTTGCGACCACGGAAGTGCTAGCGGTCCAAGACAAAGTTACAACGTGTCCGACTTGAATCTGGAAAGGTTTGGATGTCTTGGTTTGTGCCGAGGAAAATGTGGCGAAAGCCAAGAGCATCATCAGCGCATACCCGAAACGCTTTACTAATTCGACCCGGCCTCGGGCTCCCGTTCTTTTAAAAGCATCCGACGCGTGGTGTTTTACCGTTCGCTCCGTGATGCCTAACTTGTTTCCAATCTCTTTGTTCGAGAGGCCGGAGCGAATGCCTTCGAAAACTTTCAAAACTTGGGGAGGGAGGTAGGGCGGATTACCCGCCTCTACCCCCAGCTTCTCTGCGATGGGCACAAGTTTAGCCTCAATCGGTATGCGAATCACCAAATGAGTTTTGGTTAACTCCAAGGAGACTTCCGGTGCCCGGCGCATTAGACTACTCGCTTGTTGTGAAACTTCTTGTTAGAAGCCACAATGACAGAATTGATGTAAACCTTCGCCACGTTGGTCGCGGAGTCGGTTACGGTGACGGTGAAGTTGAAGGTTCCGGCTGCTGTCGGAGTACCGCTAATCGCACCGGTCGTTGAGTTCAAGGTCAATCCGGTCGGCAAAGAGCCGGTTGTGACCGCGAAGGTGTACGGAGATTGTCCGCCAGAAGCTGTTAGCGTTGCTGAGTAAGCCACGCCAAGGTTAGCCGCGGGCAGGCTCGTATTTGTAATAGTGAGTGCCGCAAGGATATTGACCGTATAAGACTGAGTTGCAGTCAAAGGCACGGTTTCAGAGTCGGCCACCTTCACGGTGAAGGTAACTGGCCCAGACGTGGTTGGGGTGCCGCTAAGCGCGCCCGTAGATGCGGACAAACTGACACCGGCTGGCAAGCTGCCAGTCGACACAGTGAACGTATAAGGGGCCAATCCGCCCGAAGCGGTGATGGTTGACGTGTAAACTAGCCCAACCTCGCCTTGTGGCAAAGTGGCTGGTGAGATAACAATCGGAGCGGCGTTGACTACGATGCTCAGACTTTTTGTAGCGGTGTCTTGTGCCGGGGTCATAAGCGCCAGCCCAAGAGTTAGCAGTAATGCGGACAACAGTTTTTTCATATCTATCCCTTCAGATTTATCAAAATTCTCGCACTAGCGAGGGTCTTTGAATCGACTACCTGGACTGTGAACGTGAATTGTCCCAATGCTGCCGGTCGACCTGAAATCACGCCTGCGGAATCCAGCGTAATTCCAGTAGGTAATGTTCCGGAAACGACGGACCAAACATAAGGCCCAACTCCTCCGGAAGCCGTTAGTTGTTGCGAGTAGGACTGGCCCGCAATGGCTGACGGCAGGGATGTTGTGGTGATTTTTACTTTTCTGGAAGGCGAAGCTGCCGACGATACACTCGCGCAAGAAGATGCGAAGAGAGCGGACGCGAGCAAAACGCCTTGTAAGGCTTTCTTGAACCTCATAAATCCCCCACCCAGACCTTACTAAACTGGAAGGACGTTGTCAAGACATTTTTTCACAAAAAAGACAGATGTCGGGAAGCTCGTAGAAATAGAGGGGTTCAAGGCAGATGAAGCAAAGGGATGTGGGCGGTGCTGGGCGGACAAATAGGTTTGTAGAGGGCGGCATCGGCGGAAGGTCGGCAGCGGTGATGAACTCTTTCTCGGGAGGCATTGCCGCGTCACCGGTTGCTTCTTGTTCAGCTTTCTTCTTTTGCTTTTTGTTCGCCTTATTCAGGTCAGCGGCAGCCTTCCGGATTTCGGTGTTCTTAGCCGCTTGTTCGGCTAGCGGGGCGTACGCTGAAAGGGCCTCCGGTGTGATTGTAAGGCCGCTGGCGGGGCGTTTGGCCCTGAGACGCTCCAAGGCCTTAATACCCGGCGGAGGGGCGTACCAGAGCCAATTAGGGGCTCCGGTAGTTCGGAACCCGGCTTCCTTAACCGCTTCCAAGTCCCCGGCGAAGTCAGCCGAGAACTCGGCCTCAAATTGGCGGCGTTCCGGACTCCAACGAATATTCACTTATCAAGCGCCTGTCGAGCAAGTGAGAGTTTGATATTTTGGTTAGCAGTGACGCCGCGAAGCACGGCTAGACCGGTCGTTAAAACACGCCACTGTGCGCCAAGTTCCTCGCCTTGCTTAATCTTCTCTGCGTCCTGAGTTTGCAAGAGCTTCTCAAAAGACTCCTCGATGAAGTCTTCTATGAAACCTTCTGCGTATGCCATTCGTTTGAGTTGTTCAAAATCCATATTACATCCCCGCGCGGTCTCGCCAGCCGCCGCGCTCCCCGTTATCGTTCTTTCGCTTATCTTCCGCTTCCTGAATTTGCTTAAAGTAATTCATGTTTCGCATCTTGGTATTGAAGGTGAGGCTGGTGTAAATATCGTGGCAGACACTGCATACCGCCCCTAAAAATGGTACCTCAAAACTCTTCTCTGCGTCAGAGCTAATTACATGGTCGCAATGTCGACACCGTCTACGAAGAATTTTTCTAAGCCGGTCCATCTCTTTACAATTATTGATTCGAATCGAGAGCGAGACTTCGTCCGCGAATCGAAAATGTTTGACCAAGGTTACGCTGTCTTGGGTGATGTAAGATAAACTTGGGGACGCTTTAGGTAAAGAATCTAGTTGTGCGGCCAACCGGTCTTCTAGCTTAGCTTCCCAATCTCGGAAGGAATCTCTTTTTCCGCCTTCTTGACCGCTTGTTTGCGTTTTGCCTGTCTCCACTCAGCCCTCTCTTTAAACCGGTGTCTGTTCATGCGCCATACGTCGAATTCGAAGTACATCACAAAAAAGCCTTGCAGTGTTATCAGCCACAACAAGAACGTGTCCATAGCTCCTCAGTGGTGCGGATGAAGAAATTTTAAAAAGACATAAATATTGAATCCGACGCTGACGGCGGCGGCTACCGTGCGAATGATTGTCATCCAAAGGTCGAGAAGTTTTCTGCGCTCGCGTGTCACGAATTTATCCGGCGAATCCACCCAGCCAAAAACTCACGTTCCGGCGGGTTGGCTGTTGCCACATTAATGGCATGCGTCACCATCGCGGCCTTGTACGCGTTGTATAATGAGGCGGGCTCAGTCTGGTTTATTGTGGCAAGCGTATTAGGACCAACGACTCCGTCACTGGTAATGCCTAAAACAACTTGCATAACTCCGACAGCTACGTGGACGCCGAAAAGTACACCAAGGTCGAAGAGCTTCTCTGCTACGAACTGCGACTCAATCTGAGAAAATCCGGCCTTCCAATAGTGCTCAGCGTAATACGCAATCGCTTGGTCTTCGGTCAAGTTCTCGATATCGGTTCCCGGGAGGTCAATCGCTGTAATCCCATACTTAGTACCAATAAGCGTCCCGACACCGATTTTTCCGCCGCTCCAATTCGCGTGGTCATTAGGGTTCTTTTGAAACCCGCCTTCGTGCACAAGTGTCTTTTGAATTGCTATTTTGAAATCAGCCATGTTTCGGTCCTTTTGCTTGAAATCGGTCTGGGTTCGCGATGAATTTGTTGAACTCGACCGGACGATAGTCAGTGTATTCGATGGCAAATAGGCGCTGCCAATCGTGCTTCAAACGCTTGGTTGGGTCGATGCCCAAGAGCTCTTTGTCGCGCTCTAGTCGCTCGGGGCTATGGAAGCCGTCCCAGATATTGTGAAGATGGCCGTGCACATTTAAGGCGCAGCCTTCCGGAAGGCCCCATTCCATTTGTCCGTACGGTTGGTACCCATTCGACTTTACGACCGCGTTTGCGGGCTCGTGAGTCAAAAGAACGTGGCGGAAAACGAGCTGGTCGCACGCGAAGTCGAACCCGTGCTCCATCCACCAAGTGCATGATTGACTGCGGTCGTGGTTCCCGCGGATGAGAATCTTGCGCCCCGGGAGGCTCGGCATAATCCACTCGGACTTTTTGCCAATCATAACGTCGCCTAAGTGGATGACTGTGTCGGTCGGCTTGACAGTCTGATTCCAATTCTTAATGATACGCTCAGTAAAATTTGGCGGACGCTGACAGTACGTTTCCATATTGCTGTGATTCAAGTGGGTATCAGAGATAAGAAAAATATTCATGTCTTCCGCCTCCTGTATATAGTTGTCGTGCCAATCCTTACCTTCGAACAAAATCACGCCACCCTCTTAATCTTTTCATAGTACTCGTACATCATACTAGGTTCGTACTTCTTTTGCAGCGCGCTCGAAAGGTGCAGCGTAATCAAATCTTTGTCGACCGTTTCGCCGGGCCGCCAGCGATATCCCGAGTTGAACGTTGGCTGTATGCCGTGCTCTCTCAGTACCGCGGCCACGAAGACATCCTCCGCACAAGACACAACCTTATCAGCATTCGCCACGATTGTCAAGGCCTTTCTTGAAAGCCAAAAACCAGCACCGCCGCTAGCGAATTGGATTGCGCCGCCGCCGAAGCGGTCTTGTAAGCTGGGAGGCATCGCGTCTTCGTTGAAGCCGCCCGAGTAATCGTATTTCTGAAAGCCGCTGGCCGCCAACCCGCGTGGATTTATAACCGTGTCTGTATCGGCTTTGAATATAAAATCGAAGTCTTGCTCCACGGCCCATTGACAAATCGCTCGGGTTTTTAAAGACAGGGTTTCATAAGAGTCTGGTATCCCGGCCCCCAGAAGGGTTATTTCATCGGGTAGAAAACTATCAACAACGTCGCCCATAAAAAACCGTTTCTCAACGAGACGTATGTCTCTCATCCAAGTATCGCGTTGGGCTTGGTGCTTTACGCGGTCTTGGAAACAGCTCTCGATGGCGACGAGTACTCTCATATTACCGGTTCCTCGAACTGACGAGCTACGTCTGCCAAACACGCCGGATTGCACTCATGTTTTCTTTGCCACATATATTCAAGCGTCGGGGCACGACCTGCTTCTGCTAGAAAAAACTCTGGGCAGATTGTATCACGAGAAACCTCTGGTTGTCTCTCAAGATTCATCTCGTACGTATTCTTAGCGTGGCGACGAACAACAAGCATTCGGCCCGGGTCTGCGATAGCTAATTCATCTGCCTCGCGAGCAACTCGGGAAAACTGGGTGTCTTCCCCCATTGTCTCGTCTGGGAAGGGGTGTAAATCCCACCAAGCTCTCATGTAGCACTGGCTGGACCCGCTGGCAAAATACGGGGGTCCGCCCGCGGTCTTGAAAAACTTGCCGGTCGCCTCTTCAAACATGACGCTTCGATTGTACCCAGTGACCGCTTTGCCGGTCTTGAGCAGACGTTGGACCTCGTCCTGAATCCTGTGGGCACTAGACCAATCGTCATCGTCCAAGCTCGCGACTATGTCACTAGTGGCGGCCTCCGCACCTATGTTTCGTTTCACTCCGGTGCTTGCACGCTTGTCCAACTTGATATACTTGATGCGCCCGTCCGCAGGTAAGGATAGAATCTCCGTACCATCATCCACAATAATCAGTTCCGCTATCGGGTAGATTTGCTGAGTGAAACAGCGAATCGCCATTGGCACATATTTTGCGCGGTTCCACGTAGGCATGACCATGGATACAGTCGGCTGCCTCATCGAATTCTCCACCCGCCAATCTTCTCGGGGTGTTCCCAGACGTCGTTGATGGCAGTGTGTACTCGCGCGCCAAAATTAGAATAAAGCAACGAGCGATTATAATTGTCCTCGATGGCGGCACGGCGCGATGCGTACGTCTCTGGTGTCAAAGCAGCTAACCCGGCCTCAAGGTCATCTGCATTGTTGAACTTAATGATGCCTTCGGGGTTGAAGAACTCATCTACGTTAGGGCAGCCCCAGTAAATGGGGATAGTCTTTGTGGCGAAGCAGTCAATGAGCTTCTCTGTAAAAAAGTTCTGACGCCGCGTGTTCTCCATAGCGACACTGAATTGAAAAGGCACAAGCATACTGCGCTTATCCGCTAGCATCGGTGGAGACTTGTGCTTAGTAACCGGGATTGCGCCGACCCTATTTGCCAAACGATTGAAGATGTCGAGACGTAGTCCATGCCCGGGACACATAACCTTTGAGCTCGTGAGGAAGCTGGCGGCGAACTCTTTCTTCGAAGTGTCCGCTTCGCGCGTCCAGCAACCACCGAACGGAAACAAGACCGCATTGCCACAGTACCCGAGGATGACATGGTTCCATGTCAATATTAGGTCGTAGAAGCCGCTATTGTCGATAATCTTTTGCTCTATGTTGCGAATCTCCGGCGGCTCCATTTGTAAAAAGACCTTGTAGGGCGTGCGGTCAGCGAAGTTGAACGAGTCGACGTGAATTGATACTTGCCAATTGAAGTCGGCGAAGTATTCGGCCTTACACCAATCCGAAAAAACTACCGGGCGATATGTTTTATTTTCCATTAAAGTACCCGTGGATGACATCCGAAACATACAAAATATCGTCAGATGAAAGGCCTTGGTGCATTCCGATGAAAAAGCCATTCTCAGCGAGGTCCTTAGCGACCGGGAACTTGTCTTCTAGTCCCGGGAAGAGCTTACGATAAATCGGCTGTGATAGCAAGGGGAACAAATAGCGGGTCTCGATGCCGCGCTCTTCCATGTACGTCAAGAGCTTGTCGCGGTCTTCGTCGACCACCATCGGATACATCATAAAACTGTGGTAATAACCATCCGGGATATACGGAAGTTGAAGTTGGGGCAAATCGCTGAGTAGTTCGCTCAATAGTCGCGCATTCTTTTGGCGTGTTTCGATATTCTCTTGCCAACGTTCAAGTTCCGATAGCGCAATGGCCGCTTCCAGCTCTGTCGCGCGATACGAATATCCAACGCGCTCAAAGCTGTATCTGCGCTCAATCATCTGCTTACGCAAAGCGGCGTCATCAGAATCATCTTGGTCAATGTTGGTGTAAATGGAGTCGCGCCCATGGGCCATAAGGCTACGGCAAATCTTTTCTAACTCGGGGTCTTTGCCGGTAATCAGGCCGCCGACTCCACCAACAATAAGATGCGCAACGTAGGTGCTAAAGCAAGCGAGGTTACCAAAACTCCCGACCGGTTGATACTTGTTGCCTGCGAACATCGTCTCGCACGAGTCTTCGATTATTTGAAGTCTATATACACGCGCCAATCTCACGATTTCGGGCATGTACGCCGGTAAGCCGAACAAGTGTACTGGGATGATACAACGAGTCCGCGGCGCAATAGCTTCCTCGATTCTGGCCGGGTCGATATTAAAAGTAGCTACATCGACATCCACGAACACCGGCTTCAATCCATTTTGAATTACAACGTTGCTGGTCGCGATGAACGTGGTCGCTGGAACAATTACCTCGTCCCCGTTCTCGTAACCGTAGTATTCTTTCAGCGCGGCTAGCGCAACTTGTAGGGCGCTTGTACCGCTGTTCAAAAAGATACCGTAATCGCAGCCGTGCATTTGAGCGAACTCTTTCTCGAACTTCTCCGTAAATGGGCCGCGCGAAAGCCGGTTGTTATCAAGCGCTTCGTTGACATAGCGCTTACCGGTCTCGCTTATGTTGAGCGTGCCGAGAGTAATCTTTCTCACTTCAATCTCCAACTCTCCCATACGAACGGATAGTTATAAGTCTCAGTGTGAGTCTCCGAGAGCGCCGAGCGAATGGCATCACGCAACTCGATGCAGTTCGGATGGTCATCGTGAAATTGAACCTGAATGTTTCGGCATAGTTTCGCGACGCCTGACTCGACCATGCGCGCGAGGAGTGCGTACTCTCCGCCTTCGATATTAATGTTAATCAGGTCGACCGGCGACGTAATGATTTCGGCTACGTCGCGCATCGGCACAGCTTCCGAGCCTTCGCCCGGGCGGCTGCGGTCTTCGTCTTTTTCAAAAACAATCTCGCCGTTGAAGTCTGTAAGTCCGAAATTAAACGCGCTGATTTTCGGATTGTCCTTAAATCGCTCGACCGAGGCGTCAAAGAACTCTTTGACCGGCTCATAGAGAACAATGAAACAATTGTACTTCTCCGCCATTTCGGACGTCCAGCGACCGCGGTATCCTCCGACTTCGATTATTACGCTGTTTTCGGTAAGCGGATAATCGACATTGCGAGTTTTGTCGCCGTTGTCTCGGTACCAGTCAACCAAAGATTCTGTATTAAGTGCCATGTTCCTTCTCTCCTGTATCACCGCAGAAATTTGACTCGGGCCCGGGAGCGACATCTGAAATCCGCCTTTGGGTGTTCTGACATAAACCGATAACCACTCGCCGACCGATGCTTTAATTCGAGCGTAGTTTGGCATTATACCACGCTATGGTCTCTCGCAATCCGCACTCAAAAAGAGTCTGGGCCTCGAAGCCGAATTTCTCTTTGGCGAGATTGGTGGCGAGAACACGGCGAGGTTGCCCGTCAGGCATCTTACTATCCCAAAGCAACTCGCCGTTGAATCCGGTCAAGATGTTTATCTTTTCTGCTACTTCGTAAATCGACAACTCTCGACCTGAGCCAAGATTAATCGGGGCGGCCTCGTCATAATGCTCCGCGGCGAGCAAAATACCCTCGGCGGCGTCCTCGACGTAAAGAAAGTCTCGGGTCGCGTTACCTGTTCCCCACAAGGTCAGCGAGTCTTTTCGAGCGTTTCGGGCTTCGACGCATTTACGAATTACCGCGGGGATAAAATGAGAACCTTCACCGAAGTTATCGCCGGGGCCATACAGATTGGCTGAGAGCAAATGAATAATATTCATGCCGTATTGCTGACGATAAGCTTGACCCATTGCTTCTAGCGCTCTTTTCGCCACGCCGTACGCGCCATTTGTTTCTTCAGGATATCCGCTCCACAAACTCGACTCAGTGATGGGCATAGGGGCGGTCTTCGGGTATTCGCATGCGGAGCCCATCATAACTATCTTAGCTTTGGTATGCTTCCCGGCCTCGATAAGCTCCATGCCCATTTTCATGTTGTCATAAAACATGTTCGCGGGTTGCTGCATATTCTTTTGAATGCCGCCAGCTCTGGCCGCCAGATGGATAATCACGTCAGGAGAAAAATGTGCGTAGATTCTTTGAGCATTTTCTCGCTCTCTCAAATTCCAAGCAGGAGCGTAGACTTTGGTAGCTCCTATCTTTTGTAAACGTGAGACCAGATGGCGACCTAGGAAACCCGAGGCTCCGGTCACCACAGTTGTATTTTCAGTCCAGAAGCTCATAATCCGCCTTTACCATTAATTCGGCTAATTTCCACATCGGTATTCTTGGTTCCCATCCAAGAACTCGTTTGGCTTTTGACGCGTCGCCTTGCAGCACGTCGACTTCGGCTGGGCGGAAATATTTTGGGTCAACTTCCACGTAGTTGCGCCAATCCAGATTTAGTGCTCCGAAAGCCTCGGTTAAAAATTCTCGGACGGTGTTGGTCCGACCCGTAGCCAAAACATAATCACCGGGCGACGGAAACTGTAGCATGCGCCACATGCCTTCGACATACTCTGGGGCGTACCCCCAGTCGCGCTTGGCGTCCAAATTACCTAGGAATAGTTTATCTTGCAAGCCCTTTTTTATACGAGCGGCGGCCTTGGTTATTTTCCGGGTGACGAAGGTCTCCCCGCGCCGAGGCGACTCATGATTGAAAAGAATTCCGTTGCACGCGAACATATTATAGCTCTCGCGATAATTCACGGTCATGTGGTATGCGTAAGCTTTTGCTACGCCATACGGGCTGCGCGGATAAAACGGCGTAGTCTCTGTTTGAGGAACTTCTTGGACCTTTCCGAAAAGCTCTGAGCTGCTCGCTTGATAGAATCTTGCGCCTGTTCCTCGAAGCGCCTCAAGCATGCGAAGAACTCCTAGCGCGTCGGTGTCGCCGGTGTATTCAGGAATATCAAAACTGGTACGAACATGTGATTGCGCACCGAGATTGTAGACTTCATCCGGCTTAACCGAATCGACGATATTTCGCAAACTAGAGCCGTCCGTCAAATCGCCGTAATGAAGCTGCAAATCATCAAAGATATGGTCAATTCGGTCTGTGCTCGGGGTGCTGTGACGGCGAATGATGCCGTGGACTTCGTAGCCCTTAGACAGCAAGAGCTCCGCAAGATACGACCCATCTTGTCCCGAAATTCCAGTAATCAGTGCGCGTTTCATATTCTTATCCATCGCTCCGGGCAAATGTCCGTTGATTGCTCTTGCATCTGGGGGTCCGCGAACCATTGTTTAGGTGCGACCACGAGGCGTCCTTGCTGATTATCGCCGAGCCAAGTTCCCCACCAGCTAAAAGACGAATTCGCTAGCACCGAATGTTTACAACAGCCCATCAATCGAAGGTCGTCGTACTTGTATGTTCCGCTCACCACTCGCCAATCTTGCGGCAGGTTCTGGCGGCACCACTCGCGGTCGTCTGAGAATACAAAGACTTTGCTAGGGAGTATCTGACACTGAATCTGCTTAACCGCGGCAAGGTAATAATCAACGGACGGCATGCCGTGAAACGACTGCCAATCGACATAATCTTGGCGGCGGACGTGAACGGCTATGCTGATGGAGCGATAGATTTCGCTATGCGCGACAGCGAAGCTCTCTGAGACTACCGAGCTTTTCTGAGGCCAGAGGGCGGCATTAAACTTACGACGGATGTCGTTCTCTATACTCTTGAAATACTTCTCTGATTGCCAATAGCCGATTGTGGTACTCGGGTCGGGCGGATTCATCTTGCTTTCGTCAAATCTGAAATCGCCTTCTCGGAACAAGGTCTCCGAGGGGTTGCCGAAAGGCAGCTCACCAAAGACACCGAGAGCATATTCGCGGTGCGTGCCCGGGCGCTCGCGGGATTTATCGTACTGCACCTGATAGCCGCGAGCTTCTAATGCGAGCCCGTACGCGTATTGGAACATGGTGTTCCCTAACCCGCCTTGGAGCGCGACCGTAATCATCGATGATTCCCCGCGTACATTTTCTCCATCCAGCCAAAGCTTGGGTCATACTTGTTGCCGCCGTATTCACTTTGCGGGAAGTGCCAACTGTACATATTGCCAGTGTAATTGTTGGCGCGCGTGTTCATCGCTGTCCAGCCTTCTTTTTCCAAGAACGGACCGACCACTTGGCCAATCCAAAGGTCTTCGGCCCAGCTATTCGGAAATTGATAAGCGGCTTCCACGGTTGCGCGCTTGCTTAGGAAGTACCCCATACCACCAGAGGCCCAAGTGTAGCACTTTGGGTGGTCTTCCGGGGCTCCGTTCAAATCAGTCGTCTTATAAGGAAAAAAGATTCCCAAATGGTGAAGCATGTGGCCCATGTAATCGTACTTCTCGAATCCACTGGTCAAAAGATACGGGACATAGACGAACGTGTCCGTGTCACAAAGATAAACGTGGTCGACCCTCTTGCCGCTGACCCACTTACAAATCTCCCGGGTCTTGAACGGCAGGCCTGCGTAACTATCGTCACAGTTCAAATGAACTTCATCAGGCTCGTATCGGTTGACGGAGTCGTTCGCGCCTACGAAGAATCGGACATCGATGCCCGCGGCCTTGGCGTCCTTGCCCCATGTCGAGCGAATAACGTGATGGTCGCCGCGACGAAGGTCGCGTTGGCAACTTTTGACCGCGATGATTAGCTTAGACACGCTTCCCTCGCATAAAATCAAAAACTTTCTGACTAAGATACCCTAAATGGTATGCCACTGCTTCGTTGGTATCGTCCACTCCCATGTATTCCATCATGCGTCGAATGACGTGCCAACTTTCATGAGCGATAGTTCCGACCGGCGCATTATATGGGAGAAACATCATGCTAGTTGGCTGATTCTCGACGTGAACTGCGATTGCCTGAGTATCTTCCAAATCGATGTCGAGGTCACGAGTATACTTGTATTTCTTTAATGAGCCTCCGATATCTGTGGTCTTTTCGATGTGCACTGCGTAGCCGCAGAAAACCGGAAACTTGATAGTAGTGAATTTGGATTTCACTTGACACACTTTCCGTTTATGTTCTCAATTACGCTAGGTAGTAAATCCAGCATGGTTGGCTTGACTTCTCTACCGAGAATGACATCAACCAGTCGGCGGCCTTCCGCCAAACTTACTTGAAATCCGGCTGCGTTCAAATGACCTCCGCCTCCATATTTCTTCGCGACTGCGCTGACATCGAAACTGCCGATGCTGCGAAGCGAGAACTGGATGATGCCGTCGCCGCGCTCGAACCATGTTAGGCTATAACTACCAGCAGACGTAATCGCATTCGCCATAATATGAGCCGCTTTTGCAATCTCCATTCCGATTTCACTACAGTTCAGATAAGGCACATTGAGGACGCCGACAAAATTCCCATCAAGTTCTCCAAACTGAACTTGCTTGACGGCTTCGCGAACATAGTGGTCAATGTGGGCTTTTGCTCCGGTGCCGCGAAGGAAGGCTGTGTACGGGTCAATCTTGTCGAGGAATTCCCATTTCTCAAATTCAAACTCCAGTGTGCCAAGATAGGCGCAAACCTCGCGACTATTTTCAAGTTTCCAATTCCAAAGGTCGCGGTCCTCAACGTAGTTCACATACCACGGACGCGGGGCGGAAAGCTCTTTGCCGATAAACAGTGGGTCGTCCCATTGCCCCCATCTGAAGTCTTCGTAACCAAAAAGATAATCCCACGCCAGCCCGGCTCCCGAGCGCGTCATATCAAATGTGGCATAAGACGCGCCTTCGAGAACCTCTCGGGCGGACTTATGGTGGTCGAGGATGCGAAGAAGTTTTGCGCTAGCAGCCAGCGCGTCGTTCTCTTCGCGAGTGCGGAGGGAGAAATCAAGCATCAAGACGCGCTTGCCTTCGGCCTTCTTCAAATTTTCAGTGTGGTCGGCTCCGTGGTCAAGAAAGATTACCTCGGCTTCCGGGTAACGACGCTTAGCAATCATTGCGGCGACAAATCCGTCCGGACAATGCGAATGGCTATAGATAATATCCATTATTTGAGCCTCCAAATATCGTTCCATCTTTTGTACAACAAATATGCCGCTCCAACTGCCAGTATTGCGAACGTCATAAACTTCTTATGCCACCAAACCATTGTTGATTCTCCGACTCACGTCCGTGATACGGTTAATCAACTTACGATTTTTGCGTACATCTTTACGCATTTTGCGAAAGGCTAGTCTGCGGGCCTTGGTGATTCGTGCTTTGTAGCCTTCTGAGTTCTCGTCCGGGTCGCCTTGAAAGAACTCGCGAACCAGCTTAACGAACATCAGCTTAGTGTGAGCGATGTGTGGGTGCTTGCGCTTCTTGGCGAATGCCGCGGCTCCGAAGACAGCCTTTGGAAACTGTTTCTTTGGTGGCTGTGCGCGCAAGCCTTGTTCGATTTGCTCCGGCAAAGGCACAGTTGCCAGTATATCGACTTTTTCGCCGGTCTCCAAATCCTCTTCGGTGTGCAAATATTTGAAAGTCTGAGCACACTGTGGTGCGCGGTGCCGGGTCTTGCAAACTTGGCACTTAAGCATCTTGCCGAGTTCCGGGTGGCGCTCAGAAAAGCTTCGGCCTTCGATGTCCGTGAGGGTCGCAGCTACCAACGCCTGAAGTTCCGGGGAAGGCGGTGCTAGGTTAATCTCCCCGGACGCATCTTGAACCGAAGCCGGGTCAAATTTGGTGTGGAAAGAATCAACTCCGTTGAATTGTTCTTGTTCAGTCATAAGTTTCTTTCTTAGAACTTAAATCCCGCGTGCTTAAAGGCCGCGGTGATGCGAGCTTTGAACTCATCGAACTCTCTTACAGTCACATAGCTAACTGGGCCCGTAATATCAGGAGACGACCAACCCGAAAATGTGCTTGTTGGGTCAAAAGGCTTGCCTTTCGCTGGGTCATTCTTGGTGTCCTCGATTGCGTCTGCCGCCACGTTTTCAAGCATGGCATTAACTTCGGGAGTCGTCAACATTTCATTCAGGGCCGCGTCAAGCTGGGCGTCGTCTTCTGCTTCTGCGGCAACATTGGCGAGGGCTGCGTCGACTTCGGGGGATTCGAGAGACTGATTGATGGCCGTGTCTAGCTGTTCGTCGCTGGGGACGACAGCTTCCGCAAAGGGGCTCGGGGAAGGAAAATCCTTGGGCTTCCAATGCTTCGCCCAGTCGTTTGGTTCTGCTGCCTTACCGTCTTTGTTTTCTTCGCTCATTAAATTGTTCTCCTCAAAGCTCTAGCTCGCATAGCGGCATGGGCTAGCTGATTTCTGAAATCAATGTGGTCGATGCCGGGGAAGCTAGCTTTAATAACTGCCGTAGGAAGCGTCTCAGCTAATTTATCAAGGTTTTCTGCTACGCGCCTCAGTTGTTGTCTTTCTTTAAATCTTGCGAACATTCCCATCAAATTGCTCTCCCGTAATCGAAGTCTCTGCCTTGTCCGGTCGCTCGGTCATTCGCGGGCTCCGGCTTAATGCAGGGTATCCTATCTTTCCCAACGAAACATCTCGCGTCTAAAATCAATCTGCCATATTCTTCAATTCTCTCCGCGGCTTCCTTCACGCCTTCGACATACGCGAGCTCGATATGCTCACTCTCGATTGTGGCGACGCGAGGCGTCTTTGGTGCCAGCCACTTTCGCTTTTTCTTCTCGTCCGGGTCGACCGATTCGCTACTCGTATAAACTATGTCGGTACCGGGGATATTATCCGTGAAATTGACCGTCTGCTTCCCGGAGCCGCCGCACTGAGCACATTTCTTGACCTCGGGGTCCGCATTACATAGAGAACATGTAACTTCCTGCGTTCCTCGTTTCCTTTCGACGACTATCCAGCTAGCTTCCCCGCTCTTTACCAGCTTCGTGGCCGCCGCTAAGCTTATGAATTTACGGCATCTGCACTTTTTTGCTGGCGGTTCTTGCTCGCCTAAAACCACCGACTCTTGGCCAGTGCAATAATGCACCTTCGACACGTTCATAAGGTCCCCTAGAACATAACTCCCACTGACTAGGATTGTGGGGCATTGGTTCTAGGGCGGCCTATCCTTCCCGAACGGGGGCCGCTGCCATCAGCGCGCAAGCCGGAGGCTGCCCGGCGAATAGCTCGGATGGTGCTTCGCACTTGGTCCGGGGTCAATCCCATTTCGTGCGCCACTTGAGTATGCGTATATCCGGTTCGAAAGTACAGTTGAATGATACGCCCCCAGCGCCCGGCTGCCTCGCGTTGGTGCGTATTCGTACGCAGCTTAGGAAACGATTGAAGAAGAATCTTCTGGACTTTCTTGTCGTTATTCACCCAGCTCGGGGTGTCGTGTTTATACTCGCGAGCCTTGACGACTTGCCACCCGCCTTGAGCGAAACCGCCGTCGACTTGATTTTTTAAACTCTTGGACGCTGTACTCATTCGCCCCTGCGCAGAACTTTAAGAATTTCCTTTTCCTTCGGGTGGCCTTTGACAGCCACCTTTGCCTTTCTCATAAACTTGGCGGCCTTTGTTTGTACTTCCTTATCGTCAGTCGTTTTTCTCGCGCGGCCTTTGTTTGCGTTAGACCGACTAGCTGCTCTGCCGTTTACAAATTGCTGCGGGTCACTGCCTTTTCCTATGTCGCGGTCGAACTGATGCTCTTGAAAAAACACTTCTTGTGGTGCGGGTGGGAGTTTAGTTACCTTCATTCGGCCTCGTTGTCTTGCTCTGCGAACAAATCATCGACGGTTTCCTCGTCTGTCTTTGTGAAGTTCAATTTCTTAAATGCTTCGTCGCCTAATACGAATGCTTGGAAGTACGGGTCGCTCCGGTCGTCGTGCGGGTAGCGGATGCCAAAAGTGTTCGGGTATCCTTTACCGCCAGCGCTGTGTTTCTTCCACGCGTTCACGATGTTAACGATTTGACGTTCTGCGATTGCGCCCGCATCGTTAGCTGATTCAACACTAACATAACCCGCGTTAAATTGCAAGCGTTGTTTTGTAACAATCTCCGCGGGCACCGAAACTCCGTTGGTCTTGAGCCACTCATCACGACGCGCCTTGGCGACTTTCGTTTGCTCAGTCTTGCCGTCTTCCTTCTTTCCTTGAGCTTTCTCCATTTCCTCAATCATGAAATCATTGGCTACAAGAATTAAATCTTCGTCATTGACTTGAGCGACTACGGCCTCGGCACCGGCCTTGAAGATTCCGGCGTCTTCCAAGAGCGTAACCGAAGAGCCCTTTTGATACGAGCGCCCTTTTTTGACGAACCAAAGAAGACCAACGTCGCGTATCCCGCTGAGCCAACTGTAACGTCGCAGTTGAGTATCGAACGCAGCGATGCCATAAGATTCGGGGAAATCTTGTCCAGCAGTTTTGATATCAACGATGACCGGACGAAAAGGACCGTACTCGGGCCTCCAATCGAGTCTCGGAAGCATAGGATGTTGGGGGTCGACATACGCGACGATGTCGAGCTTGCCCGCGTCTTCGATTTCTCCATAGTTCGGGTCATTGGGAAATACCTCTTTCGCATATTCGCGTTGAAACAAAGTGTTGCCGCCTAGCGGAATCGGGAGGCTGGGCTGACGAATCATATAAAGCTTGAGCCACTCGATGCCGATTTGCAAGCAGTTCGCCCAATCCTTCTCGACCTTGGTATATTGTAGCTCGTTGTTGCTGACGTGCGCCATCCACTCTTGACGGAAGCGGTCGATAGCGCCTTCGCCATTGTGCTCGTGGTAGTGCTGAATGGCGGTTTCGAATGCTTTACCGAGCTCGAAACGCGCTTTGTTATTCTTCTCTTTCCATCCAAGCACCTTTTGAAGGAAATATTTAAGCGCGCACTGGTCGAACGTGTTGCCCGCCGAGTAACTGTGGCGTCGCCACGGGTTGCCTTTCGAATTGATGTAAAGAAAAGCCATTATTCGTTCCTTGGGTCAGTAAAGGTGAAATGCCCGTCGATGCGGTACTCATCGTACTTGTCGGGGTCTTCTGTGTCTTCATCCTCGGCCCACTTGTAAAACTCGTCGAGTTCCTCGACCTTGATGAAGTACTCGTGACCGCTGTTGTCGCCTCCGATTGCGTATCGCTGTGGTTCTTTGGTTTTTTCTACAGTCTTCTTTTTCGTTGGTTTATTCTCCGGCATCGGCTTTCGTCCTAAGTCGGCTACGAAAGGCGAACAGTCGCAAACGTCTCCTGCTGCGTCAAGACCGCCACATTTCATTTCTGGGCCGCTGTGCATCGCGCCACTGTGCGGGCAACGAAGGCAATAATAGTTAGGAATTTTCTTCGCCATAAATCTCAATCTCCTCTGAAAAGTCGTTCAAAAACTGGCTCGGCGAGCCGTAAAAGCTGATGTCAAGCGTATCCGCGGCCCGAGAGCATGCGACAAAAAAGATGCGGTGTTCTTCCAGCAGCTCTCCGTCCTTATGTGGCATCAGTCCCTGTTTTACGCCGATAACGAAAACGTGCTTCCACTCCCGGCCCTTGGCTTGGTGCACCGTCGTTAGGCTGAGCGAAGGCTTCTTGTCACTCTTCGCCCCGAAGGTGAGCTTGCGGAGCCACGTTAAGAACTCCGGGACGGTCCCGCGCTTTGCGCTCATTTTAATGATGTCGTTCAGGTTCTCGATTGGGTCTTTCTCCATCGGGGAGCCTGAGTTGCGGTACACGTAAGCTAAGTTATGCGTCTCCATCAATTGCTTCATCACTTCGTGTGCCGGTCGGTCACCGAATCCACTACCCTGCTCTTTCGTGAGCTCTAGGAGGTGGCGGACCTCGTTTTGCTCCCAGACATTCTTGCGCCCGAGTATCTTCGACTTGAGGTTTCGAGCCATCGCCATCTTTTGAACGGTCATGAGCTGGCGATTCGTGCGCGCGATAATAGCTGTGTTCGCCGGGTCGGTCACGCACCCGAGCACAATTGACGCTTCCTCAATTTCATCTCCGAATTTGGTGATGGTCGGGTCAACTCCTTCTTCTCGCATCGAAACCATGTGACTCGCTAACCCGTTGTCGACCGGGATTGTTCGTTTAAAAAAGGCGACAAGTCGTTGAGTAGAGCGGTAATTTTGTCCAAGATAAAGAGTCTTTGCTCCGGGGAAGGTCCGGGAGAAATTTGAAAGATTCCCAGATTGTGCCGAGCGCCATTCATAGATAAGCTGATTCTCGTCCCCGACGACGAAAATATTTCCATTATATATGAGTTGGAGGAGTCTAAATTGGACCACGTCCGTATCTTGGCATTCATCGACGCTGATGTACTTTCGTTTATTTCTTTCTCTGACTTCATCGTTTGTCTCCAATAACTTAACTGCTTCCTTCATCAGTCCATGAAAATCAAGCCACCCTTGCTCGCGACTTTTCTTCTCGTAATCTCGGTACGCGGCAGCGTAAAAGTACTCCGTACCTTTGAGGTTGTGGCTCTCTTCAATCGCGCGGTCCGGGTCAATGTTCCCGCTCTGCCACTCCTCAATTTTGCTCTTGAGTGAGTTGAAAGTGGTGATGGGCGGGTACAATTTCATCAAATCTTTGATGAGCTGAAACTGCTCCCCGCGGACCGGGATGATAGTATCGCAAAGCTCGAATCCAACGTGCTCTCGCTCGCGTTGCAAAAGGTCGAGGGCGAAGCTGTGGAAAGTTCGGAATATTTCTTTAGCGTCAAGCATGCCGGTTCGTTCGACCATTTCGGTGGCCGCTGAATTCGTGAACGTCAGGTTCAGGATATCTTTTTGCGGGATGCCGTGTTTCGTAATCATCCCCATGTATCGCTGAATCAGCGTGGCGGTCTTGCCTGAGCCCGGGCCCGCGATACAAACATAGTCGCCATTGACTGCGTCCGCTACGATTTGTTGGTCCGGATTAAGATTTAAGAACACTTACTTGGTCACTCCAATTGCGCGGTCGATGTACTGAACCAGCGCTTGCGCCCCGTTCGTCTTGGTGTAGTTGTCAAGGAAGTCGAACAAATCTTCCCATTGAGCCAAGCTGAGAGAGTTCATATCTCCCGCGCCTGTGTGCGTGGTGGCGAACTTGCGCATCTTCATCGTGGGGCCGCCGATATTTTCGCTTGGCAGCATTCCGCCCTTCGGGAGCACGTCGTTGTAGTACACCCGGAGGCGTTCGCGGAATTCTTTCGCTTTCTCAGGGTCGAGAGCGGCTGTCGGCGGAGCAGAGGGGGGCGCAACCGATGCCTGTGCCGGAACCGGCTGCGCCTTCTCGACCGCGACCGCGGGAGGTGCCGACACAGGAACCTCAATCGCGGGGGTCGAAACTTGTGGTGTCAAAGATGGTGTCACAGGCTCTTGGCCGGGACTGGCAATCGAGACTGTGTTGCGACGAGCTCGCGTTCGCTTTTGTTTCGCCGGAGCCGCTGGTGCCAAGTTAGGCGGGTCGGAAATACCATAACCCGCGGGTTCTCCCGGCATTGATTTTGCCATAAGTTGCGCCTTGGCTTCGTCGCGAAGGGCTTGCTGGGCGGCGCTAAATTCTTCCGGGGTTTGGTCTATGGTAGTTTTGATTGGCTCCGAATTTGGAGTTATATCTCGGCCCGGAGAGGCGTTTGTGGACGTCGGAGGGGCGGGCGGTGGGATGACCATAGGACTGCCTGCTAAAACGGCTCCTGAAGCCGCGGGAGGGCCGTCCGTAAGCAATTGGAGGCGAACCTCAGATTCGTCCAAAAGACCGTGCCCGGCGAACTGTAGGGCCAATCTGCGCAAGCCCCGGGTACTGGCGGTCATTACTGCGCTGGCGAGCCGTTCGCCTCGTAAACCCTCGGTTGCCGCTGAACCTATAGAAATCTCTCTTCGACCGGCCTTATTGGTGCCTTCTACTTCAAAACTCACAAATCCCGGGCCGTCTTCTCGGGTCATTTTAGTGACACTCACACCGTGAATTTCTCGGAGAAGTTCGGTAGCGTTTCGTTTAGCGTACAAAACAAGGCCACGCATGCCATCTTCTTGAACCATCCAGAAATAATCTAACATTCCTAGTGCCGGGTCTGGGTCAAGACCAACCGCTTTGCAAACCGCCGCGCGGTGCGCTTCTCTCTGTTCGTTTGTTAGCTCGCTTAAATTTGCCATTCAAAATCTCCTAAAAATTAAATCTTGTCTTTTCATGTCCCGTAATATCCCGTTCGGCCCCGTGCCGTCTCATCGCTTCATTTCGTGTCAAAAGAAATTTTTAATCTCGTCTTATTTCGTCCTGCCGTATCGTGTCCCACGCCGTCCCGTGCTATCGCATCCCGCCAAAGAGCAGGAGAAAACCGCCGAAGCGGCTTTCCTCTATTCTTGTTTTACCGCGCTGCGCCGAACCATATCCCACTAAATCGCATCGTATAATATCTCGTCTTAAGAAAATTTTGGTCTTGTCCTGTTTTACCTTGTCCAATTGAATCCCGTCGTATAATGTCGGTTCCCGTCATGTCCTGAGAAAATTTTGGTCTTGTCTCATTCTATCTTATCTAATCGAACCACGTTTTGTCATTTCCCGCCAATTCGTATCATGAGAATTTTTTTTTGTCTTATCTTGTTATGCCCCGTTATACCAAATTAAATCTTATTTCGTCGTACCTTGCCGCGAGAAAATTTTAGTCTTGTCGTAGCTCATCGGGCCGATTCGGATTCTATCATGTCCGGTCATTTCCTGTCGGGTCATAAGAAAATTTTGGTCTTATCTTGTTTAATCGCATTGAGTCTGGTCCCGCCGGGTCCTGTTACATCAAGTCTCGTTCAGTCCTGTCGTATAAAGAAGGCGGCCTCTGAACAGGCCGCCCACCCTGTCAGACTTACTTCGCCTCCGCAATCGAAAGGACCTTGAAGCGACCGCTGATACCGCCATTAGCGACGCGCATTGCTCCGAGCCCAATGAAATTCCCCGCTTCGGTCAAATGGCGAAGAAGGACATCCTTCGTGATGACCTCATCGAGAACGTGGATATCGACGTTCCCTTGCCATTCCTTGACTTGAGGGAACGCCTTGGGCACGCGCTTCGTGCCGCCGGTCATACCATCGGAAGGAACATTTAGCCAAAGAGGCTCAACTGCCTCGGCTTTAATGGTCGAACCTTTGCCGTCTTTCAAAGGAATCTGTTCAAAAACCATCACGCCCGACTTGAAGTGCTTCGTGTAGGTCGACTTTCCTTTGCCGGGAATTTGTTCGCTGAGATATTTCGCGGCGTCGCGAAGGCAGTTTTTCAAAGAGAGCGGGCTAAGCACGACGTTGCCCTGTTCATCTTTGTGCAACCGCTCCGACCACGTACGCTCTTCGTACTCAGCGTGTGATTCTTTGTTCAACTTAGGCACAACGTATTGCCGACCGAATAGCATCGGAGTCGTGCCTTGTAGCTTCACTGTGTATACCTTCATTTTATTGCCTTTTTCTGCCCGACTTTTGAGTACGGGCTTTTTGGCGGCTCTGCCTCAACTATGCTGTGCGGTCGGACTGAGCCTGTGCGAGAGACGGGTGGTGCTGTCCTCGATTTAGCTTCTCCCAACTCTACAGGCGCTATGCTGATGGGTCCGTCAAAACCTATCGGTCGGTGATAAACTAATACAGAATCACCGGACAAGATTTCTTTAAGCTTGTGCTGAAAGAAGCTAACCATATCAGGAGATAATTTGTACCACTCGTCTCCGCCGCTTCCGATGCGATACTCTTCGAAGCGAAAATGAATTTCTGCTTCTAGCGGCTGTCCTCCGATTAAGGTAAAAAGGACCAGCAACTTGCGGTAGTTTCCGGCCTTGTATCCGGCTGGCCGGTTAACTGGGTCAACTGAATGCCCTATTTTGACTAAGGACGGGTCGCCGCCTTCTTCAATTAGTATATAAACATAATCTGGTCTTGTCAAGGTGCACCCTATTGCATCAAATTAAATCACGGCGCTTCGCATCAAGTCGCTACAAAAAATATCCTATCATAAGTACTAGAGCTTGTCAAGCACTATTTATGGTAGAACGAATCTTCAAAACCATCAGCACCAAGTAATAAACCCGGGGCCCAACTCACCGGGCGGCTCATAATCTCGACCATATCCTCGACTCCCGGGCTAAACGGGTCATCCGGAACCAGACAGATTCCTTCGTCGTGAACGTGTCCGACGACCGGCATGTCTTGTTCCTCGAATTCGAGGAGCTTTACCGCGAGGACATCGCGTGCAATCGCTTGCACAAGATTTTCAAAGAGCTTCCCGCCGTGAGAAGTGGTGTATCCCCAAACCCCGGTGACTTGGTCGGCTCCGGCATAAACCAGCGCGGGGCGGTACACCGGACGCTCTTCGCCGGTCTGCTGGTCTTTCTGGGTCCACGGCATCAAAGTATTTTCCATGCGCGCGTCGATGTAATGCAGGCGGCGACCGCTGGGAAGCTGCATACGCATCAAGCTGTCGCGGCCCGCTATATTGAGCTTATCGATTAGCACGCAGCCGCCGGGACCGACGCGGCGAGTTGTCGCCGGGTGGTTCGGGTCCATTACGTCAGCGACCGCGTCTTCCAACGTCTTCCAGAACGCCGGAATCTCTGCGTACGCTTCTCGGAACATCCGCACAACGAAATGGGCTTGCTCTTGGTCCATCTCGACGCCCATGTTCCACGCGTAGCCCCAAAGGCCGGTGCGGATGCGGTCGTAAACGGTCGGACACGCACAGTACTTCTTGCCGAATTGCTCTGCATCACACGTCTCGTCGTGTTCCTTGTGCCCGTGCTTCCCGCGGCCCCACTGGCCTCCGCCTAGTCGATAGATAGCGCCGAGCACGCCGGGCTTCGCGGTCTGACGTTTCTTTTTGGCTTCAATTTGCGCGGCTTCGCCGTTCTTGTCCTTGTAATCGGCCCAAAGTTTTTCGTACGGGATTCCGTACATCTTACCAGCGAAATCCAAATATGGGTCTTTACCGTTCGGATAAAAGACACCGAAGGGGTCGGTGAACGGTTCGAAAACATTCATGAGCGGACCACAATCCGCTAACCAAGCACCCACACGGGTCTCAATTGCATTCAGGTCGCAGACATTGAAGCGTTGAATCACTTTAAAATCCATCCTTCTTTGTGCTCATCCGTCAGTTCTTCGAATACGTGCGCTGGGTCATCCTTCGTCATAGCCGAGCGAGTCCAGCGCCAGTATGTGCCGCGCCAGTAATACAAAAGCTCGTTCACTTTATAACCTATAAATGTGAATTCTTCTTTCATGCGACTCTCGGTGCGACGAACACGGTGCGGATGCAATTCTTGATAACAAGCAACACGCTGCCCGGCTTCCCGGTCTTTTCGTCTTTGAAGCGCTCTTTGATGCCCTCATAATCCTCTGCGTAAATCAACGCGCGAGCATCTTCCAAATTTTTTCGCTTTTCAAAAGTACCGTCAGGACGAGCAAAATTATGAAGCTGGACAGCGTTACCAGACCAACGACCACAACGGGAAGAACCCATAAATATAAACTGATTCCGTAATCTACCATCTGGGCACACCTGTCTCAAGATTGCAGCCAGTTTTGTATAACTGGTGCTCGCGGCCTCGCGGCGCGCTTTCAAAACTTCTCGGCACTCTGGGGTAATCTTGGTCTCGGGGTCTTTCAAGACCGCGTCGACCGTTTCTTTGCGCAGCGTATTGAACAAGTAGCCGCGCGCTCTCACCCACGGCAAAAGTTGCGCCTGACTATTCGCGTTCTCTAACCCGGTGAGTTTGTTTTGGCGGTCGAGGGCTTCTTTCTTGGCCCGGAGAGCAAGTCGTAAAGCCTTTTGTACAAAATCCACGTCAACAGGCATTCCGCGGTCGTTGACTCTCTGGTCAAATACCCAAAGTTTTCTCTCAAAAGGAGGGAGAGGGAGGGCCCCGAGAATCTCCATTCGTCGGCTAATTTCTTCTTCGGTGGTAACATCTTGTGCTCCATATTCGCAAAATTCTTTCCACTCTTTGGGGTGTGAAGTCCAGTCGTTGAAATAGACTCCGCCACCTTCTTTTTTCTTGCGAGTCTTGGGCAACGAGAATAAATCAATCAGCGCTTCGCCGCGCTTGTCCTTGCGAAGATTTGCGGGCAAATCGAGAACGTCGCCAACCTCCTCCAAGCTCGCGGGCATCGAAAGATATCGCGCACCGACTTGAGGGTCTAAGAATTTAGAGGCAGGAATTGTGATGCCGACTTTGAATTGCGTTATGTAGCGCTCAAAAGCAGAGTTGAACGCAGAGAAGTAGTAGTCCGAGCTTGGGTCTGCGATTACTCGAAGAATTGAGCCTAGGGGGTCTGGTAGTTCTGGGTGGATGTGAGGGAACCACTGGTCGACAAAATTGGTCCCGTGAACCTTATATGAGAGCATAAGAATACCGGTTTCCGGGTGATTAGCGTAATTGTAAAGACCAACGGAGTTCTTGCCGCTAAGTTCTGCGGTGCCTTTGGTCTCGTAATCGCCTCTCAGTATTCTCATTCGTCCTCTTGCTTCACTAGCCCGGTCATTCGGGTGTCGCGCTTGCCGGGGGTTCGGCTCTCGAAGAACTCGCAAACAATTTCGGCCCTAATGAGCCCTTTGTATGCGCGGTCCCACTCAAACATACCGTAACGCTGATAATCCAAATTCTTGCAAAGCGCCCGATAAGACATCTTACCACAGTTTTGCTGAAGTTCGCGAATGATTTCTTTTTGAAGGCGGCCTTCTTTGCTGTCTGCCTCGATTGGAGACAGGAACGCTGCGGCCTGATTGCGGTAATTCACAAGCGCGATAGCACGTTCAACATGTTCATCGTCAATGACAGATGCGCCCGTATCGATGGCAAAATACACAGCCAGCTTTTGAGCCAAGTCTATCGAGCGCGGGTCCATTCCAACGACTTTCTTAGCAAAAGTTTCCGGGGATTCGAATTCGAACTTCCCTTGATTAATAGCTTTGTCAACGAGCTGTCGTGTACGAACGGCGCGTTCTACATAGTTTGGGTCTTGGTATGGCGCGGCTGGTTTCGGCTTCTCCGGGCTGACCACGAAGAACATGCGGTCTTCCAATCCAGAGCTAATACCGGCCAACTTCGGCCAATGGCGGTTGAATCCGCGGTCTGTAGTCGCCCACAGCCACCCGAAACAATAATCGCCTGATTGAAAACTAAACGCGTTCTTGGGATTGGTGGTGTTGTTGCCAAATAACGCGGAGCCGTACCAACTCAACAAGTCGCTTGAGAATGAGGAACTATCAATCCCGGCCTTTGCTACAAATTTTCCCAATTCGTCGTTGAACAAGATGGCGTGCTTCGCGTTCAATCTCTGCATCTGAATCCCGAGACCTTCCGGACTCCCCGCTTGCGAAACAGCGATTCTATTATCTGCACTTTTCGAGTCACGTCCTGCGGAGAATAGCATTCCGATGAATGTGAAATAATCCATAGCCAACGCGCAGCTCGTGGATTTGAAAAAGCTCCCGTAGGGTGAAATCAGTCCCACGAAGATATTTAAATTTGAAGGACGGATGCCGACTGTGATGTGCCCGGACAAGTAATTCAACATTATTTGAATTGCAGGCATCGCGATGAACTCAGCATGCTTTGAGCTAGTTGCAATAGCGGGCTCAATAAGATTCTCGTAAATCGATGTACCTTTCAAAGCCCAGATAGGAAACTCAGGTCGTGTCGCAGCGGTATTCGTATCAATCTCGGGAGGCGGAGCCAACGATACCGCAGTCTGAGAAGCTTGAGTGAAAAGGAGTTCGGTTGGTCTGCCTTCCTCGAAATTACAAATCGAGTGGGCCATTGTGTCGACCTTGGTCCAGTCGATTGGGCCTTCGCAGTTCTTATCGACCAATTCACGAAGAGCCACGCGAATAGCTTCTTCCCCGAGGCCTTTGGCTCGCAAGCTTCCGGCTTGGGCCAGCATCCAGTTATGGATTTGACCTCGTGGGACCTGCCCAGCCGCGTTACGAACGACTTCCTTATGAGTAGAACCTTTAGAAGAACGTAGACGAGAAAGCAAATCCGCGGGAAGTGGGGCAATCGCAGCTCTGTGCGCAACTGAGTATTCAGGACCGTCCGGGTGAATTGAAAATGCAGACAGCACGTACCCGCCCGTAGATTTGATTTCTCCTACGTGCTCATCCTTGAAAAACATGTTGCCTTGTTCGGACGCGCCTGTGAAATAAACGTGCGTGCCGCGGCTAGTGTTAACGAGCAAGGTCTCGGGGAGATTTAATTCGGCGGGCGGTTTGCCGTGGTCAAAATCAAGAACAGTTAGATTGCTGCGTCCAAGGTCGATACCAACATTTGCGCGCGGAGCTTTGGCCCACCATTCACGAATCTGATTAGAGTCGTTTGAAGAAGAATTGAATCCGTTCGGAGCGAGCTCTGAGTGAGGCTTTTTGGTTTTCTCGAAGAGAGGGAACACGTACCAGCCCTTATCCAGACAAACTAGTGCAGCCGTCAATTGATTGGACTGGGTCATCTTCCCTCGAATAAAATTATAGGGCGTCTCTCCGCCCTTGTCAAGCCTGTTCGTCGGCTTTCAAGCGCCCTGTAGGAGGTTTATTAGAATTGAACGTTATTGCTTGCTGGCGGTTGACCGACCGGCTGTCCCGCTGGTTGAGCCGGGGGCTGCGAGTAGGTTGCAACCGGTTGTCCGTTCGGGCCCGCTTGGACCTTCGGACGGTCCTTCGCACGCACGAAGCCCGTAGGCGTCGGAGGAATCGGCTGCCCGGGGCCGAGAGGCATGATGCCTACGATGTTGACGTAGAAATCGCCTTGCTTCTCCGGGTTCGGTTCCTTCGTCAGCATCAAGCCATTCGCGCGCCCAAGCAAAAGCTGCTCTAGTTGCGCGGTCGACGTGATGAGAGGCGGCTGGCCGCCGAGGATTCCGTAAATAATCTTGAACAGATTACGGAAGAAAGGCTGGGTCGACTTCTCTTGAATTGTTGCGGTCACGTACGCAGTGGCCTGAAATGGCTGTCCCTCCGGGTCCAAGTACTGCTGACCGTTCATCTGCGTGATGGTCCAAACAATCATCACTTTGTTCTTTGGGCCGTACTTGGTAACGACTCCCGGCTTCTCGACGATGTCGATGATTTTGCCAAGATACATACCAGCTTCCGGCTTGTAAAATACTTTACCTTGTCCGATTTCCATGATTTATCCTTCGCCCGTAGGCTTTTTGATTTTATCCTTTGAGTTGTTCTATCGTTACTGATTTGTCGAGCACGGATATTTGAAACGGAACTCGATTAGCAAGTTCCTGAACATCCGTTTCCTTCACCGCTTTCCACCAGAACCCAAATGGTGCCGGGGCCCAGCGGAATTTGTACTTCTTATTCTCCGAGTTCGTATTTGTTCTAGGCGCGTGGCTTTGAACGATTACAGTCGGAATCTTTGCGCGCGCTACAATCGTATCTATGTCGTAGCTCATCGCGAGCTTCATTGTGGCTTGTGCGTCGTTTAGTGCGCTGTGTTGCTCCGGGTTGACAAAGCCCTTTTTCGCACACATTGTGATAAGTTGCTCGCCTTCGACGCTCGGGATATCTTCCATTGTGTCGACGAGAAGAACCGGCGGAAGCTGAGCGCCCAGTCTCTTCGCCCAGTTCTCGATTATAGGCCAATCGAAATAACGAATGTTGTGGCCGATGACGGCGTCCGCTTGTTTTACGAACTCAATCAGAGTATTGAGTGCGTCCGCTGGGTCATACCCGAAGTGGTCAACTGCGGCTTGAGTGATGCCTGTAATGCCGGTAATCTCGGCAGTCACTGCGACACCATCACTTTGCACCAACTGACCGACGCTGTCAAGATATTTCTTCTGTCCGGTCGAATAAAGGCATACACCTAGTTCGATGACGCGGTCGTTTACCTTGTCGAGTCCGGTTGTTTCTACGTCAAGAGGTGCAAGTATCACGATTTCTCTTCCTTGTGCTTAGCGCCTTTAATCGGGTTATCCGGTTGCCCGAAAACAAAAGGGTCGTATGTTGTCTTGGGTGCTACAGCGTGCGGGTTGCCGAGCTCAACTTTACCGTTTGGTTTTGGATTGAGCATAACTTCGGAACTTGAGGGTGTGTTAGACGAACAGTTAACCATCTTCATTCCTTCCGCCCACTTAAAACGAAACTCTGGCAAATTCCAAACTTCCCACCCGCAAGACAAACATTTAATTCTTTTCCTCCCATCGATGAAAGTATGCAAACTGATATTGAAATCTACCCTCGGGCCGCGGGGATAGCCAAGAGCACCTTTCAAATGCCGACAGCGCTGCTGACGAGATATTTCTGTAGGCGTAAAAGTGCGCGACAACCAGTACGGCGTAGGTTTGGCGTAACCGAGACCGGTAACACGTAAAAACCAATACCAAATACTCAAGAGAAAAACTTCTATTCTTTTTGATGTTCTCATTAATGTTTAACCGCTTCCTTCCCATCCGTATTCGTTAATACACCGCCCTCGATATGCGGGGTCTCGCCAGTCAGTCGCTTGTGCTCGGCGGTGATGGCACAAATCATATTGTGAAATATGAAGATGCGGCCCATGTCAACAATGGCGGGATTCTCTAATGCGCTCGGGTCAACCCTTAACGCAACACCTACCCGAGGCATGCCGTTCGGGAAATTCAAGTACTGAACCGACTCCCGGTTGACTGCCTCGACTAACATTTCTTTGCTCCCGTCCGTCGCGACGTGCTTCATATCGGTCATCTTCACGGGAATCCCGAGCAAGGCCGCACGAAGGGGGTCTAAGTGAAACGTGTACGTAATCAGGTACTCTACGTGATTCTCCGCCATTATCCCCTCTTAGAAAACGTCGATTATTCCTTCGAACTCTACCGCAGTTACTCGGTACTGAACGTAACCGTTCTTTTTGAGCCAGCGAACAGCCTTGTCTGTGGCTTGGGTTGCAGATTTTGCCAGAATCAAAAGAGAGCCTTCTGGTAATGCGTAACCGCGGCCTTTGTCATTTCGTGCTTCTACTTTCCAAAGTTTATCGCTCATCCCAGCACCACCGGTCCTTGTCCTGACTTCAAAGCGTTTGTGGCTTCTTCAGCACGCTTGGCTGCCGCAGCGGCTGCTGCTACTTGCTCCGCGTTAACGCCGGGACCGCTAACGATGCGCTTCGGCTCGGGAAGATTATGCACACCTAGTCCGGTGCCCTTGACCTCACAGGCATCCGAACAATACAGAAACACGAGCTTGTTAGGATTCTGCGGGTCTTGGAGCAAGGGCTGCACTAGCCGCGCGGTCTTCGTCCATGCGTTTTCGGGCAAGGTTAAAGTTTGACGCGCTTGACCAGTCTCGTAGGTCACGGTGTTCTTACAATCCGGACCGTTACAAGTGATGGTTTCATAAACTATTTGATTGATAGACATTGAGTCTCCTATTTTTGTAGCTGAAAAAATCTTTCTAAGTACAAACGCTTGTTGTCATAGAACGAAGTCTCGACAATCTTAACATCAGCTTCTTCTTGCGTCTCGCTCCACTTATGTCCCCAAGTTACACCGAACATGAGCTGAGCTTTTTCTGCATACAGCATCGCATTATCGACACGCTTTACTTGAGCTGGTTCGTGCTCTGAGATGCCGAAAACGTGAGCAATAACTTTCCAAATCTTTGCTTCGACTTTGCGGTACTCGTCGCCTGCCAAACTAAAATGTTTCAAAGGGCGGTTCATATCGCCGATGTAGCTTTCTGCCGCGTCGTGCAAAAGAAAGTCTAGCGCAAGCTCCGGTTCAACTATGTAACTTCCGATGCGCTCGTGCTGAGTAACCGGATACGGGAATCGGCAATGACCTGTGAATCGATTCATCTGACTACCAGCGTGTGCGATATCCTCGATGCAAACCATGTCGGGTTGCGGGTCGAGAACATCGAACTTCAAGCCAGTAAATGTTTCAATCCACACTGTGCTCATTTTGCTCCCGCGTACTCAAGGCTGATTAGGTCCCAGTACAGCGCCAACGTTTTCACCTTGAGTTGTTCCAACGTCCCGTGATTGTCGATAACATAATCGGCCATGCCCGCGGTCACTGTGTTAGAAGTTGTTGGCTCCGGTGGGAGAATTTTGCTCCGGTCCACCCAGATGCTGTAATTAAAGAGACCTTCCTTCTTGACGGCCTCGAATTCTTCCTTGCGGCGAATGCCGACGTAAATATCGCTTACCGCGTAAATCTCGCGAGCCAAGCGAGCTTCGTCGGGCGTATTATATGCCGCGATTTGCTCAAACCATTCTTGGCGATGGTTGACACGGTCCGCGTAGCAAGTGTTCCAATCTGGATAGACGATTCCCTTGCTTGCGAAGTACGGCATCATCACTTGCTTGCCTGCGAATTGGCTCGAATCTTCTTTCGTCAGCCCGAGGTTAGTGGACAGAATGTCAGCCACCGTGTCCTTGCCGTGTCGAGCGTAGCCGAGAATCATGAGCTTCAACTTCACTCAAACACCGCCGTAATCTTGTGTTCGTCGGCCACAATACTTCCGGGCGCACCCCACAATTCTTCGGTTGTCATGTTGCTAGCAATCGCTAAGGCGTCTGTGATTGTGTCTGCCTTGATTTTTGCTTCGAATAAAACATCCCTCTTCACATGGACGACGAATTCCTTCTTCTTTGCCATTATGCCCTCCAATTTCCGTTATAAATCGTGATGATGGTGCGTTTGCCATTCGAGTATGTTACAACGTGGCTGTTTGTCCAATTGCTAGGACCTTTGGTATAATCCCAGCGCAACTTCGAGCTGGTGCCTGCTACATACAAACCGTTGAAGATGCCGGTCGCATGCGTGTGTGCCGTGTTGGCTTTACGTGCCATCTTAGACAAATTCTCCGGCGTTCCGAAGCGCCCCGCGGGTCCGAGGTGGCCGTGCATGCCGTTCTCAATCTTACCGTTGCAGGTCTTGAAAGGTTCATCAGCGAGCAAAAACTTCGTCTTGGGCTTGTAACCGCCAAACTTTCTGAGTGCGTATTCGAGCACGTTGACGTCGCGCGGCATTTTCGGATTCGCTACCCGGGCGCGGGATTGTTCATCAGTTACACCGTTGCGAATCTGTCCGTACAAATACGCTTGCAGGTCGAGAAAGATTTCCGTGTTCGGCGGGTCCTTGCGATAATCGTACTCGCGGAGCCAGCGTTTAATCCACGCGTCGTCATGATTCGAATCGACAATTACGGTCTTCGAGAATGGGCGCTCGTAGCGCTCAAGCAACTTAGCCGTGTCTACGAGCTCATTGTCGAGCTTGTGATAGCCGCGAAGCCAAGTGTGAAACTTCTCGTGGTTCGTGTTATACTTGCGCTGATGCGGGTTAACCGCGGCACCCTCCATTACATCATGCAAGAACTGATACTTTGGTTGAAGCTCGTCGACCATCTTCAATGATGTCTCAACCACTGTTGGGTCGGCAAAAGTCCCGTGCAGGTCGCCGTGCGTAATTGATTCGACGCGGACACCTTCCGTAACCTTACCATCTTTGACGAGCACTCCCAAATCTTGCAAGGTGCCGGTGCCTTCGTCCTGATTAAGCTGGCGAACCCACCAATTACCTTCTGAATTCACCTCGACCAGCAAGGCACCGTAGATGTGATGAAACTCAGCTATCACACCTTCGCGCTTCTGAATATAATTGCGCTGAGTGACGGTGCCCGTGGTGTAATTCAACTTCACGCCCTCGCCTTGCATAGTTGCGATTGAGCGCATCGCGAGTTTAGCATGAGGAAAAATTGCAGACTTGCGACCAGTATATGATTCAAGGCCCGCGAGCGGACTCACGTTCGTTGGCAAAGCGTTGTACTCTCCGGCCCACACGAGGCCTTTGCCGAGCTCGATGCGGTAATCCTTGATGTATAGCTCAATGGCTGGGTCATACCAAAGCTGGTTTTGATACCCTTTGTGTTTTCCGCGTTTCACGGCGAGCTTGCCGTAGTGATTTTGATTGTATGTGTACGTGCCTACGATAATTTCCGCGTCATAATACTTAGCTAGCGCTTCGAGATTGTCTAAGAGTTCACGGTGGACATATGTGTTGTTTTGCGCCGATGTTAAGATGTAGCGATTAATTTGTCCCTTCGCAGGAAGCTTGCGAACTTCAGTCTTGGTGCCTTCTTTGGTCCCGGCGGCCAGTGGCTTCTTGCCAAGACCGGCCTTGAGGATTCGCTCGCGGACAGTGCTACGCGCGACGCCTAGTTCTTTCGCAGTGGCGCGAATGTTTCCGCCATTCGATTCGTACACAGCTACCGTAGCTTCTACAAGCTTCTGTTCTGCTTCCTTGTTATGCGCCATCTTGTCTCCGGTTAGTAAACTTTTTCAACAACAGAAGTTCTAGTTACGGTCTTCTTGTACTTTTCGACTCGTATCAATTCGTAAACTGCGACTTCCTTTTCTTTATCGTTATCCGGGACTACGCTCTCTAAATGTCCGCTGCCGACTAATCGCTTCGGTGGGTTACTACAGGATGAAAATCCCAGATAAATTGGTTCTTCAGTCACATACAGTCTTGTGGGGAATTCCTTTTTCTCTTCCATCTATACTGCTCCTCTGACCCAGATGCCGCCCACAAATCCTACAATCGCCCCCCACTTGAATCCGCTAAGCCATGCTTTCTTTTGCTTCACTGCCGCGAGCTTCTGGTCATCTTTGCGTGCTGCTTGTTCATCAGTCAATTGCTTTGATAGTCCAGTTATTGATTCATCTTTCTTGGCTGAGAGTGTATTGCAGCCTTTGAGTTCGTTCTGTGTGTCGAGGAGTTGTTCGGTGAGCGGCGCGACCTTTTCTAGCTCGTTGACTGTGGTGTGGGCGGCATCAGTGGTGACCGCAATGGTTCCGTCTGGTTTTGGTGTGACACTGTCCGCCGGGAGCGAGAGAAGTGATATCCATCGCGCGGAGAGCTCAGGCAGCGGGAGATTTTGGTCAATTTTTTGCTGCACAATTAACTTTTGTTTAGAAGCTGCAATCTGGGCTTCGAGCTGCAAATTCTTAGCTGCGATTTCGAGTTTAAGTTGTGCCAGTTGTTCGCTTAATGCTTTATTAGCTGCGGTGTCCGTGTCGACTTTTTGCTGGGCGATGTTCGCAATTCGCTTATCGTGATTTTCCCATGCGGTCAATCCCTTCTCCCCGAAGTGAAACAGGAGAGCGGCGGACAGCCCGATGACTATCAGTTTCTCGTGTGCTTTAATGAACGCGGCCCAATGCTTGACTATCGCCTCTGTTGTTGTAATCCATGATGGTATCAGTGTCGGATTTGCTGACGTTTCTGTCATTTATGTCTCCAACTGACTACGATTCTGGGGCATGTCTTTTCTTCGCTTTTTGTTCTCTCTTCAAGAGTTTTCGATGTTTTTTCGTCCCGACTCGCCCGGCGTATCCGTACACCTTTGTGCCTAATGCCTTTACCGCTGGCGGGTCTTTCACGTAGGCCGCTAGCTTCTCAATGATTGTGACTAACGAGATGCCGGGAATCTTGTGCATGCCCAGACGTACGAACGCGTTCTCTATCTTGCCGAGAAGCGGATTACATTTGCTGCACAAAAGACCGCGGATGAGCCCATCCAAGTGACTGTGGTCGACGGCCAATCTTTGACCAGCGCGGTCGTTGGGTCTGCCACAAATCCAACAAACTTTGTTCTGATAACAATAGATAATTTCCCACTGCTTAACAGTGAGCTTAAAATTGTCCCACAACCGTTTCGCTCGCGCTTTCTCGCTTTCCACCGGGGTTCTCCCCTTGACTGGTAAAGTGGGGCATCCTCCCAGTGAGAGTACCCCTCGGGGAATCTCAAAATTCGACTATCACTTTCTGACTGATATGATTTTTACCATTTCCGAAATCACGTTTCGCCCGGGTTACCTTTCGCTGTTTATTCGATATTTATTCGCCTGTGGTCGACCTCGGTTCCCTCCGTGTCGCGGTAAAATGTTGATATGCTTCGAGTTGGGTCTTCGTAGACCATTGCCGCAGCACAAATGTGGCAGTACACGGGCTCCGTGGTGCCTTCCTCTACGTAAAAAGGCCCGATATCATCAGCGAAGATGCGCTTATTACACCCTCGGCAAAATGTGTTGTGCTTTGGCCCATTGATTGCTACGAGTTTCACTGCGCCTCCCGGGCGAGCTCTGGGTGGCTTGCTAGAATGCGCGTAATAATTTCGCACTCGGGCCCGTCGTCTGCCGGGTCATATTCGTACACACCATTGAATAGCGCTAGTTGGTACTCTTGATGCGCAGTGAATTCGGCTTTTTCAATCATTGTTTTGCCTCCGGATTGCATGACTTGTATTTCTTTGCTCGCCACTGGCGGTCAATCACAAGATTGGTTAATCCGTAACGCTTGGCTGTGATGAAACAGACTTTGCATTCCATGATATCGTACACTCCCATACGCGGGTCGACCACGGTTATCGCGTTCATCTTCTGCCAGTCGTGTTGCGCTACAGCATCGTTTCCCTCGAACGTAACATCTAAAAGCTTGCGCACCTTCTCTCCCGGGCGTAGTGTGTTGTTAAAGTTTTCGACGGTCGCCTCTGCCCATTCGCGCGCTTCCTTTTCGGTGCGAATGTCGGTCTTATTATAATCCTCAATCCACGGCGCGTCTTCCTTGCCGAGGTGAGCAACATGTAGATTGAACTTCATTGTGTCGCCTCCTGAAATTGTGCGGGCTGCTCATACGGAGTACGGGCGCAATGCTCGCACGCGGGCAGCCAAGGGCCTTGCTGGGCATATTGTGGGCGTCGCTGATAGCCTGCCTCGGTCTTGAGGCAGCCCGGGAGCCTGACTTCACATTTGTCCTTTTCATATCCTACGCGGTCACTCATCGAATGCGTTCCTCGTGGTCATAGAGCAAACCTAAGATTCCCGAAAACAAATTTTGCTCTTTAGTAAACGCGCCGCGTGGGTTCAGATTCCACATTTGTATAGCTAGTTCGTCTAGCCTTTCTTGAAAAGAGACGGTGGTCCTATTTACTTGTGGTGGCGGATTGAAAAGGTCGCGCGGGGTCGGTCGATATTTCATATTAACCATATCCCTCCTGCGGCAGTTTGTTTCCAGCCGGAATATTTCATCCAGCTAGGTCGCAAGCCGGGCTGCCACTCTTCGCGGTAGTGCTCCAATGTGTACTTGCGAAGTTGAGAAAGGTGCTCCCACTCGCCTTCGGGGTTTGGTTTCATGCTACTTTCCAATCTTTGCGAACATTTGAATGAAGAGGCCGTATTGTTCAATCTCTTCCTTCGTGTACCCCTCGGCGTGACCGATGGCTTTGTAGTGCTCTTGCCAGTAAGCAAACGTGTGCTCATGGCAGCCAATAGCAATATGACCGTACTTGCTATTAGTGAGAGCGTGTTTGGTGCCTTGGATATAAAGAGGAGAAGACACCCACGCGTCGCCGGACACCCGCGCGTTGCCGTACACCCGCGCGTTGCCGTACACCCACGCGTCGCCGTACACCCACGCGTCGCCGGACACCTGCGCGTTGCCGCACACCCGCGCGTTGCCGGACACCCACGCGTCGCCGGACCCCTGCGCGTTGTCCTACACCC
>Ga0210406_10000661_pt1 | contig 46148 bp, 44 predicted proteins | sample IncBWC30MmetaG_FD_155454 | JGI IMG/M metagenome (GOLD analysis project Ga0210406, IMG submission 155454) | Forest soil microbial communities from Barre Woods Harvard Forest LTER site, Petersham, Massachusetts, United States - Inc-BW-C-30-M | ecosystem: Environmental > Terrestrial > Soil >...
ATCAGCCAGGGCGAGACGCCGCGGTTGTGGATCGACGTGGTCGCGCATGTGCTGATGGGGCGCGACAAGCGGACCTATCGCTTCGTGCAGGATACGCGTTTCGGCCGCACCGTTCTAACCGAATCCCACGATGTCCCCGCGATCGTCGATGCCGTCACCGATTATGTCGCGCGCCGGATCATCGAGCGCGAGCATGCCATGGCCGCAACGCCCGTCGTCGATCGGGCTCCGGTCGAGAAGCGGCGCCGCGGTTTCTGGATGTTCGCCCTCGGCCTTGTCGTCGGTGCCATTGCGCTGTTTACGCTGGCGCTGTTCGCGAGTTTAAGGAATTTCTAGACGTCGTTCCGGGGCGCGCCCGATGACAGGCTCCGCGCGAACTACGATGTGCAATTGCACATCTGAGGTCTGATGCTGACGCGCCATCCCGGAATGACTATAACAACTTGGTGCGCTTTAATTGTTGGATCCGCAATTCACCATCGATGCCCCGCACAGTCTGCTCGCATCGCCAGGCGTTGCCGTCGCGCTCGATGGTGAGCAGATTATAGGCGGCGGCCGGATGGCGGCCGCGCGCGAGCGCGGATGCCGCGGGCACGCCGATCCCCGGTATTTGACCATTCGGTCCCTCGAACCACATCGTCGAATGAATGTGATCGTGCCCGTGCAGGATCAGCTCGACGCCATACTGCTTGAGCAATGCGAGCAGCAGGTGAGAGTCGGTGAGCCGCTTGGGGGGCGCATCCGACCACAGCGGATGATGTACCAGCAGCACACGAAAGGCCTGCTCGGCGGACAGTTCGATCAGGATAGGTTCGAGCGCGTCGAGCTGGGCGCGCCCGAGCCTTCCGGTCGCCATGAACGGCGCTGTCGGCACGGCCGAGGTGAGACCGATCAGCGCCAAGGGTCCGCGGCGACGCAGAAACGGAAAGGTGCCGCTGCCATTGGAGGCGTCGTCGCCGCGCAGATAGTCGCAAAACACCTCGGCAAACCGATGTTGGGTCGAGCGAACATAGGCGTCATGGTTGCCGGGAATGGCCGTCACCCGGTCCGGCGGGCCGACGCCTTTCAGCCAGGTCAGCGCCGGCGCAAACTCCGCCTCGATCGCGAGGTTTATGACATCGCCGGTCATCGCCACGTGATCGGGTCGTTGCGCCTGCATATCCGACACCAGCGCATCGAGCACCTCGCGCCGATAATATTTGCGGCGGTTGCGGGTCCAGTTGAGATAGCCGAGGGCGCGCTTGCCGGCGAGTTCGGCCAGCCTCGGTGAGGGCAGCGGCGGCAAATGCGGGTCCGAGAAATGGGCGAGGGTGAAGGCGGCCATCACATGAGCCCCGTCGGTGTCCGCCTGATGTGTGCAATCATCCCGTGATTCCCCCTCAAATCCTGCCAAGAATCCTGCCGAGAATCCCGCCAAGAATCCCGGCATGTATTGGCAAGCGGACCGCGATCGCGCAAGGATCAAAAGTGATATCGATCATCCGGTGGTTCGATGGCGGCCAATACGACACAGTTGCGAAGGAGGTTCGAGCCGCACTTGCGGCAAATCTTTCATCTTTATTGGAGAATCGCCCGCGGGATGACCTTGGGGGTCCGCGCGGTCGTATTGGACGACAGCAACAGGGTGTTCCTGGTCAAGCACAGCTATGTCTCCGGCTGGCACTTGCCGGGCGGCGGCGTTGAGACCGGCGAGAGCTTTGGCGGCGCGCTGAGGCGCGAACTTCAGGAGGAGGGGCGCATTGAATTGACCGGCGAGCCCGCCCTGCACGGCCTGTTCTTCAACAGCCATGTTTCCCGCCGCGACCATGTCGCGGTCTACATCGTGAGGCATTTTCGTCAGGATCATCTACCCGAACCGAACCGCGAGATTGTCGCCTGCGGCTTCTTCGCGGCCGAAGCGCTGCCGGCCGAGACGACCCTGGGCACGCGGCTGCGGATATCGGAAGTGCTCGAGGGCAGGGCGCCCATCGCGACATGGCGCTAGCAAGAATTGGCGCTAGCAAGAATTAACTTTAAGAATCGGCGTTAGGATTAGCTGTGCTGGTCAGTTTTTTCACATCATCGAATGCATCCGACGAAAGCAAGATGAAGACCGTGAGAATCCTCTGCGGTCTGTTCTGCTTTCTGGTGCTGGCCAGCAACGTCTGGTCAATGTCGCGCTGGAGCGAGGCGCGCGGCGTCTATGACGATATCTGCTATCTGCGGCAGGCGCATCTGTTTCAGCGGTTCGGGCTAAAGGGTTTTGACACCGACATTTCCCGCGATGACGATCGGTACCTCGCCTCAAAACTGAAGGAGATCGGCTTTCCCTCCTGGAGCGATGTTTCGACGGCTCCCTGTCACACCCCAATGCCCGCGGCCAACAAGCTCGTGATACAATATCCGCCCGGCACCGGCCTGGTGCTGGCGCTATTTCCGCCCGGATTTCAGGTCGTGCCGCTGTATGTCGTTGCAACGACCATTGTGTTCGGCTTTGCACTGCTCGGCATTTTGTACGCGCGTTCGACCTCGTCGATCTTCCTCGTCGGCGGCTTTGGCTGTCTTGCCATCTATCTGATGATCAATCCGGCGAAAGCAAGCTATTCGATAGCGCCCACGATGGTCGTGTGCGCATTGGCGGGTTTCCTGACCGCAAAACTCTTTTTCAGCTCGCGGCGCCACAAAATCCTTCTGACGGTGCTGCTTGGCCTGTGCATCGGTCTTTCCGTCAATTTCAGGCTGCCCAACCTGTTGTTGTCGGCCGGATATTTGCTGTTTCTCCTTGTTTCGTTCGCACGCATGCGAAACAAGGAGGCGCTGCTGCAAGGCGCCTTGTTCGCCCTGGCGTTTCTGATCGGGATGGCGCCGACGCTGCTGGCAAACGCGATCAACGCCGGCAGTCCGTTCGCCACGACCTATGGCGGCGTCGATGTGGTGCCGCCCGAATTCAGCCTTGGGATCATCTGGCAGTACATCGCCGACATGCAATTCGTGCTGCTCGCCCTGGCGATCGGGTGGACCGGCTGGATTCTGCGTTCGCAGAGCGAGAGCGGCATCCGGCAGGTTGCCTTGGTCACGGCTGTAAATTTACTGGTGAATCTGGCCTTCTTTGCAAGCCACCCGATCTTCACGCCGTATTATACGATTCCCATCGCCATGCTTTCATTGTGGAGCCTGCTGTTCGCTTCCCTGATGCGGCCGGCGGAAGTAGTGGACGATGCCCCGCTTGAGCGGGCGGCAAGAGCCTGATCATGCTATGGACCGTTTGAGTCGGCTGGTTTCCACGGACGGGCGCTTTTTGCAAATGACACCATCATCGCCGCGGGTTGCCGTTTTGGTGCCGTGCTTCAACGAGGAGGCGGCGGTCGCAACGGTCGTCGCCGATTTTCGTAAAGCGCTGCCGTCGGCCCGGATCGTTGTCTACGACAATAATTCGTCGGACCGGACCGCCGCGGTCGCGCGCGAGGCGGGCGCCGAGGTGCGCAGCGAACGCCGCCAAGGCAAGGGCCATGTGGTCCGGCGCATGTTCGCCGATGTCGATGCCGATATCTATGTGTTGGTCGACGGCGACGCGACCTATGATGCGCCGAGCGCGCCGGGCATGATCGATGTGCTGGTCTCGCAACACCTCGATATGGTCGTCGGCCTTCGCGTCGATCACTCCGAAGCTGCCTACCGGCGCGGCCATCGCACCGGCAACTGGATGCTGACCAGCTTCCTCTCACAGGTTTTCGGCCAGGCCTTCAAGGATATTCTCTCCGGCTATCGCGTGTTCTCGCGCCGCTTCGTCAAATCCTTCCCGGTGCTGTCCGACGGATTCGAAATCGAAACCGAGCTGAGCGTTCATGCGCTCGAGCTGGCGCTTCCGGTCGCCGAGGTCGAAACGCCTTATTATCCGCGGCCGGAGGGATCGTTCAGCAAGCTGAACACCTGGCGCGACGGTTTGCGGATTCTCGGCACCATCTTGAAGCTCTACCGATCGGAAGAGCCGTTGCGCTTCTTTACCGCGATCGGGATCTTTCTGGCGCTGGTATCGATTGGCATCGCTATTCCTGTCGTCGTCACCTATCTCGAGACGGGTCTCGTTCCTCGGCTGCCCACCGCGGTGCTGTCGATGGGCCTGATGATCGTGGCGTTGTTGTCGGCGTCGTCCGGACTGGTACTGGATACGGTGACGCGCGGCCGCCGCGAAATGAAGCTGCTGGCCTATCTGTCGCAGCCTCCCGTTAACCCGAAATGAAGCGACACTGATTTGGCCGGCGCCGGTGATGGACCGCGCCACCGCCAGATGCTATCCCGCGCTTCGACATGAATGAGCTCTCCCTGACGATATTGCCCGAGACGGCGAACGACGCGCAGGCCATCGAGCGCCTGCACCAGCGCACGTTCGGTCCCGGCCGCTTCGTGCTCAGCGCTTACCGGCTTCGCGAGCATGTCGACCATCTGCCCGAGCTGTCGTTCACCGCCCGCATCGGTACGCTGCTGGTGGGCTCGGTACGCCAGTTACCGATATGCGTCGGCGACACGCCCGCGCTGCTGTTGGGACCGCTCACGGTCGAGCCGCCGTTCCGCAAGCGCGGCGTCGGCCGCGCGCTGTTGGACCGCGCGCTGAAGGAAGCCAAGGCAAAGGGCCATCGCCTTGTGCTCTTGGTCGGTGACGAGGCCTATTATGGCCGCCTCGGATTCAAGATCGTGCCGAAAGGACGTGCGGCGATGCCAGGCCCGGTCGATTACAATCGTTTGCTGGTTGCCGAACTCGCTGACGCCGCATTCGACGGCGTGACCGGCGCGATCAGGCCCGATTGGCGCAAGGCGCGGTAAAGTTCTTTCTCCGGGCGCTACCGCCCCTCGCGCAGCCAGGTCGCGGCGAAGCCGCCGAGCAGCAGCAGCAGGCCGATTAGCCCTGCGAATATCGGCAGCACGCCGACGCCCTTGACGACGCTGGCGTCGCGCATTTTCACGCCCATCCAGCCGTCACCATGGAATACGCTCGACGCGCGCACCGCTACGATGCGCGGAAGATCGATGCTGGCGCCGTCCACCACGCGTCGCGCGTCGCCGCCGGTCGCCTGCGCCAGGGGCTTTAACGTGTCAGGCGTCGAGGTGACTTCGGAAAATTCCTTGGGGTTGGTCGGGCCGACATTGATCAACGCCTTCAGCGTGCCGTCGGTGGCCTGCCACAGCCCGAGCTCGTTCGCGGGCAACGTCGCGCGCCATTCACCGGGTTCGCCCTCGCTCAGGGTCAACTCGCGCGTCGCGCCGGAAGGAGAGGTCACCGTTACGGGTGCAACGCTGTCGGCCATGGTCTGCCGCACCACCACGAGATCATGGCCCTGCACCTGCATCCGCAGCGCTTCCTCGTCGAGATCAGGCTGCTTCATCAGCCAGTGCGACATCCGCCGCAGCAGATCGAGGTGCGGTCCGCCGCCTTCGTAGCCGCGCGCCCACAGCCAGATGTGATCGGACAATAATAGCGCGACGCGGCCATCGCCAAACCGCGACAGCAGCAGCAGCGGTTTGCCGTCGGCGCCGGTCATGACCGGCGGGTTGATCGCGTTCTTGGTATCGACCGTGCGGAAGAACCGGCTCCAGTGCGGCGGCTCGGCGGCAGCGCCCTCCAGCCCGCGCGTCACCGGGTGGCGTTTGCCGGCGTCGGAAAGATGCGCGTAGTACGGCTTCTCGGTGACGCCAACCGGTTCGGCCGGCAGCACCGAATCCAGCGGCGTGCGCCAGATGCTGGTGGTCGACGCATAATCCGGGCCCGCCGACACCAGCACTGCGCCGCCGGCGCGTACATAGCGCGCGATGTTGTCGAAATAGGCGATCGGCAGCACGCCCTGTCGCGCGTAGCGGTCGAAGATGATCAACTGGAATTCGTTGATCTTCTGCTGGAACAATTCGCGGGTCGGAAACGCGATCAGCGACAGTTCATTGATCGGCGTGCCGTCCTGCTTTTCCGGGGGGCGCAGAATCGTGAAATGCACGAGATCGACGCTGGCGTCGGACTTCAGGAGGTTGCGCCAGGTGCGCTCGCCGGAATGCGGCTCGCCCGAGACCAAGAGCACCCGCAATTTGTCGCGCACGCCGTCGATCGCGACCACCGCGCGGTTATTGACCGGCGTCAGCTCGCCTTCGAGCGGCGAGGCCTCGATCTCGACAATGTTCGGTCCGGCATGCTTGATGTCGATATCGACACTGGAGGTCTGGCCGCTCGAGAGCGTCCGTTCGCTGATGGTCTCGCCGTCGCGGCGTATCGTGATTTTTGCGCGCTCGCCGGTGACGCCTTGATCGTCCAGCCGATAGGTGATGGTCTGCGTTTGGCCGACGATGCCGAAACGGGGCGCGGCCGAAATCGCAATGCGGCGGTCGCGCTCGCCCTTGGCCCCGGTAATCAGCGCATGCACCGGCGCCTGAAATCCGACCGCCGCGGCATTCGGCGGGATGTCATGCACGCGCCCGTCGGTGATCAGGAAGGCGCCGGCGACGCGATCGACCGGAACGTCTGACAGCACCGAAGACAGCGCGCCGAACAATTTGGTGCCGTCGGTTTCGCCGTCGGCCTGGCCGGCATCGACGACCCGCACTTCAAGCCCCCTGATCTTCTTCAAGGCATCGACCAGCGCTTCCTGCGCCTCTGCGGTTTCCTTGGTGCGATTGCCGAAATTCTGGCTGGGGCTCTTGTCGACTACGACGGCTACCACCGAAGACAACGGCTCGCGGTCCTCGCGGGTGAAGGAAGGATTGGCCAGCGCCAAGGCGATCAGCGCCAATGCGCTCACGCGAACCGCAGCACCTCGCGAACGGCCAAGCAGCAGCAATGCCGCGATCACGACGATCGCCGCGAATGCGACCCAGAGCACGAATGAGGGTACCAGCGGTGTAAACGCGATGCCATACTGCATGTTATTGTCCGAGCCGTTCGATCAGCGCCGGCGCGTGCACCTGATCGGCCTTGTAGTTGCCGGTCAGCGTGTACATCACGATGTTGACGCCGGCGCGGAAGGCGAATTCGCGCTGCTTCGGCTCGCCCGGGGTGAGCGGCAGCATCGGCTGGCCATCGGGGCGGATCGCCCAGGCGCCGGCCAGATCGTTCGAGGTGATGATGATCGGCGAGACGCCATCACCACCCCGGGCCGGGCGTTGCGAGGCGGCCTCATCGTCATCCTCACGCGGCAGCGTTTCGACCCAGGTTTGTCCGCTGGTGAAGCGCCCGGGGAAATCGCGCAGCAGGTAGAAGGTTTTGGTCAAGACATGCTCGCGCGGCACCGGCTCAAGTTCGGGAACGTCGAGCGCGGACAGGATGTCGCGCAGCGCCTGCATGCCCGGCGTCTGCGATGCGCCATTTTCGCTCGGGGAGGCCTCGATGGCGTCGCGCGTGTCGAACAGCACGGTGCCGCCCTGTTTCATGTAAGCGTCGATACGGTTGATGGCGTCCTGCGGCGGTTTCGCCGCGCCCGGTACGATCGGCCAGTAGATCAGCGGGAAGAACGCCAGTTCATCATGCGCCGGATCGACCCCGACGGGCTCGCCGGCTTCCAGCGCCGTGCGCTGCGCGAGAAACAGCGTCAGTCCCGACATGCCCGCCTTGACGATGGAATCCACATCCGCATTGCCGGTGACGACATAAGCGAGCCGGGTTTGCGACACCGCCTTCAGCGCAAAATCGTCATTGCTTTCGGTGCTTTCGGCGCGGAGCTGCGAGGGCACAGCCATCGTCGCGGTGAGGGCAATAGCAAGCACAAGGACTGCAGGTGCGGCGCGGCGGCGCAGTAGCGCGGCGAGACCGCCGCCAAGCAGCGCGACGATGATCGCGTCGATCAGGAACAGGGCCAGCGAGGCCGACAACAGGATGCCCCTGAGATCGCGCGGCTCGGCATTGGTATAGCTTGCGCGCCGCGCTTTAAGCGGCGAGATATCGAGCGGCGCGATGCGATCGGCTGCCGCCAATGCATTCACGGCCAGCGGTCCGTCCGCCGGGCCGTAGAATCCCGGCGGATGGTCCGGCGTTGCCCGGTCGCGGAAATCAGCCGGCAACGGCCTTGCGGCCGCAGGCGGCGGGCCGAACGCGCCAAAACCGTCGAGGATGTGCAGCGGTGCCACCGTTTCCGCGTTCGTGCCCGTCGCGACGCCCGCACCGGGATTCGAGGTATAGCCGGACATATCGACGATCCGCCGCAGCATCTCGACGAAGGTGCCCGACATCGGCAGATCCGACCAGCGCATATCGGCGCTGACATGAAACAGGCTTACCATTCCCTTGCCGCGATGCTCGCCGGTTACCAGCGGCGTTCCATCTTCCAGCGAGGCCCAGCTCTTGGTCGCGAGCACGGCATCCGGCTCGGCGAGCACTTGCCGGTTGACGGTGACGTCCTTGGGCACCGCGAGGCCGGCGAAAGGACCATCGGCCGTGAACGCGGCCAGATGCTGCGGCTTTTCCCAGGTCAGACTGCCACCGAGGCTGCGTCCGCCGCGCCTGAGCTTGACCGGCACCAGATCGTCGTCGGCCTGTGCCAGGCGCGGGCCGGCAAAGCGCACCAGCACCCCGCCTTGCTCGATCCAGGCGGTGAGACGTTCGCGGATTTCCGGCGACAGCGTGCCGACGTCGGCCAGTACGATCATCGGTAATTTCTGGTCGAGGAATTGCGTGATCGCCTGTTGCGGCGCGACGCCGCGATCGCCCAGCCGCACATCGGCGAACGGTCCGAGCGCGCGGGCGAGATAGAAGGTCGGCGCCAATAGCGGCTGTGCGGTGTCGCTGGTCGACCCCGTGGCGATCCCGATCGCGCGCCGGCGCCATCTTTTGTCGAGCAACTGCACCGCGCCCGCGGATCGCTCGCCTGCGATCTCAAGGCGCGCGATGTCGTTGCGCAGCTCGACCGGAAGGTCGAACGCGGCTTCCGCCTCCTGGGCCTGCGGCGCGAAGGCGTAATGGGCTTCCCCGATCGGCGAGCCCTTGGCATCGATCGCGCGCACGATTCCGGCGGCAATGCCGGTATCGGTGCGCAGCACCTTCACCGTCATTTTTGCGGCGGCATTTTCCGCCGCGACCAGCGCCAGCGGCGACGAGGTGCCGCCTTCAAAAACCGTCAAGGCGCGATCCCCGATCGTCTTGCCGAGCGCTTCAATGAACTCCGGACCGCGTCCGGTGTCGACGCCGTCGGACAGCCAGACGATTTCACAATCGCCGGTCGCTTTCAGGAAACGCTCGATAGCAGGGTTGGTTTCTATCCGCTCGACCGCATAGGGTTTGGGCGCAAGCTGGCGCAACGCCACCCTTGCTGCGCCCGCCGGCATGACGGTGACGTCACGCGTTTGCTCCGAAAGCGGCACGATCGCGACCCCGCGCCGGTCGCTGTCGGCGTTCGCAATCAATTCATCCGCGGTGCGCAGGCGGGTGTCCCAGCTCGAGGCAGAGCTCCAGCCGTCATCGAGCAGGATCAAAAGCGGCGTGGTCTTGCCGGCCAACCCGGTTTGCGGATTCCAGACCGGTCCCGCGGCCGCCAGGATGACAAGCGCCGCCGCCATCAAGCGCAACGCCGTCAGCCACCACGGCGTGCGGGAAGGCGTCTCTTCCTTGGGCGCGATGTCGAACAAAAGACGGGTCGGCGGAAATTCGATGCGCCGCGGCCGCGGCGGCATCACCCGCAACAGCCACCACAACACCGGCAGGCTGAGAAGGCCCAGCAGCAGCAGCGGTTCCGCGAAGCTCAGGGGGAGACCCGCGATCATGCGCTGCGCCCCGCTTTGACGATTACGCCGCCGATGCCGGTCTTGCTCACCACCATGCCGCCATGCAGGAACAGCAGCAGTTCGGCCGCCGAACGGCTCGTGGTGTGGGTCGAGAACAGCCAGTCGAGCTTGTTGGTCTCTTCACGGATCTGGTCGCGATGAAGTGCTACGCGCGCGATATAGTCGTCGGCCCATCGTTCCGCGCGGCCCGCGGTGACGATGCCAAGGCCTTCCGGTTCGACGAATTCGATCCGGCCGGAATAGGGGAATTCTTCTTCGGCCGGATCGACGACTTGCACCAGCGCGCCGTGCGCGCCCGATGCCGACAGGCCCGCCAGCATGCTTCTGATTTCAAGAATCGGCGACCAGAAGTCCGACAGCACCACGATTTCGGCCAGCGCCGAGGGTACGAAGGACGGCGGCAGGCTGAGGCGGTCGGCGTCGTCGTGCAGCATCGCCTGCGCCATCTTGTCGATGACGCTGCGGCTTGCGGTCGGGCCCATCAGGCCGGGAATGCCGACGCGCTCGCCGCCCGCGACCAGGAGTTCGGCCAATGCAAAGGTCACGATCAGCGCGCGTTCGAGCTTGCTGTCGCGTGCCCCTTTCGATGCGAAAGCCATCGACGGCGAACGGTCCGGCCACAGCCACACCGTGTGCGCGGCCTCCCATTCCTGCTCGCGGACGTAGAGATGATCGTCGCGCGCCGAACGCCGCCAGTCGACGCTCTGCGACGGCTCGCCAGATACGAAGCGGCGGTACTGCCAGAAACTTTCGCCGGCGCCGGCGCGGCGGCGGCCGTGCAGGCCGTGAATGACGTTGGCGGCGATGCGGCGGGCCTCAAGCACGAGACGCGGCAGCGATGCGGCGAGCGTTCGGCTCTCGCCATCGGCACGTCGGATTGCTGTTATCTCCTTGTCAAAGTGCTTGGTCTCCGCGGCCATCAACCAATCCGCGTCTTCAATTGCCGGATCACGTCCGGAATGGTGCGGCCTTCGGCGCGCGCAGAGAATGTCAGCGCCATGCGGTGCTTGAGAATCGGTTCGGCCAGATCGAGCACATCGTCAATCGACGGCGCAAGGCGACCGTCGAGCAGCGCGCGCGCACGCACCGCGAGCGTCAGCGACTGGCTGGCGCGGGGTCCCGGACCCCAGGCGATCAGCTTGCCGGCATCGCCGCCCTCGGGGCCGGGGCGCGCGGAGCGCACCAGCGAGAGGATCGCCTCGACCACGGAATCGCCGACCGGCAGGCGCCGCACCAGGCGCTGCGCGGTGATGAGGGCCTCGGCGTTCATGGCGACCTTGGCGAGCGTCTCCTCGGCACCGGTGGTTTCGAACAGGATGCGGCGCTCGGCGTCGCGATCGGGATAATCGACATCGATTTCCATCAGGAAGCGGTCGAGCTGCGCCTCGGGGAGCGGATAGGTGCCTTCCTGCTCCAGCGGATTTTGCGTCGCGAGCACGTGGAACGGTTTTGGCAGATCGTGCCGGGCGCCGGCGACCGTGATGTGCTGCTCCTGCATCGCCTGCAACAGCGCCGACTGGGTGCGGGGGCTGGCGCGATTGATTTCGTCGGCCATCAGAAGCTGCGCGAATACCGGCCCCGAGATGAAGCGGAACGAGCGCTTGCCGGAACTGCTCTCGTCCAGCACCTCGGCGCCGAGAATGTCCGACGGCATCAGATCAGGCGTGAATTGGATGCGTTTGGCGTCAAGGCCAAGGGTGATGCCGAGCGTCTCCACGAGCTTGGTTTTGGCAAGGCCCGGCACGCCGATCAGAAGCGCGTGACCGCCGGACAGGATCGTCACCAGCGTGTTTTCGATCACCCGTTCCTGGCCGAAGATGACGGTTCCGATCGCTTCCTTGGCCGCGCGGACCTGACCCGAGACCTGTTCGGCCGAACGGACGATCACATCCTCGAGTTTTTCTACACTGTCCGCCATCTGTTGCTCCTTGCCTGCAACGCCCGATTGCGTCGTCATGCCATGAAAGCCATGCTAAACTTATGCGAAGGCCAATACTTATGCGAAGACCATGTATTCGTTGAGTTAAACTATCCCCACTTTATCGGCATTTCGGGATATGAGGCATATGAACTGCATCACGATGTGGCGACCTGACCCGGTTTTCTCGCGGGGAACTCCGCAGCGATCTACGGAGCAGGTCTTGCAGCAATCGTGCCAAATCCAGGCAATCAAGCGTTAAGGCAAACAATGGCGAAGCAAGGGCAGACCACGACTAACCTTGAAGGCCTGACAACAGCTGCACGGGAAGCGACAAACGCTACGCCTGCCGGAAAGGGCTTGCCTCCGGTGCACCTGTGGAATCCGCCGTTCTGCGGCGACCTCGACATGCGAATCGCTCGCGATGGTACGTGGTTTTACATGGGTACGCCAATCGGCCGGCCGGCGCTGGTCAGGCTTTTTTCGACCATCTTGAAGCGCGAGGACGGCAAGCACTTTCTCGTGACGCCGGTCGAGAAGGTCGGCATCCGCGTCGACGATGCGCCGTTTCTTGCAGTCGAGATGCGCAAGGAAGACGACGATCGCGGCCGGCTGTTGCGCTTCCGGACCAATGTCGACGACTGGGTGAGTTGCGATTCGGCGCATCGGCTACGGTTCGAGGCCGCCGCCGACGGGGGTCTCACGCCCTACCTCCACGTCCGCGCCGATTTATGGGCCAAGGTAACGCGGGCGCTCTATTACGATCTGGTTGACATCGGTGAGGAGCGGGTAGTCGATGGTCGGGAGATGTTCGGGGTCGCGTCGTCAGGCGAATTCTTTGCGATGGCGGATGCGGCGCAGGTGAGGGCCGCGCTTTGAACGAGCCGCTGGTGAAGACCGTCCCCGCCTCTTCGGCTGAGTTTTTCGAGCGGGCCCGCGCGAGGCTGCGCTTCGACGTTCCGCCCGGCCTCTCCGATCCCAACATCGTTCCGCCAAGCGGCGATCCCGGCACCGATCGAATGCTTCAGATCATCGCCCGCGAACAGCCGGTCCGCCCGGCGGCCGTCCTGATTCCGGTGGTGGACCATCCGCAGCCGACGGTGCTCTTGACGCAGCGCTCGGCGCATCTCAACGATCACGCCGGCCAGATTTCCTTTCCAGGCGGCAAGATCGATGCGACCGATGCCTCGCCGCTCGATGCCGCGCTGCGCGAGGCCTATGAGGAGGTCGGCTTGAAGCACGAATTCGTCGATCCGATCGGTTATCTCGATCTCTATGGCACCGGCTTCGGATTCCGCATCCTGCCGACGGTTGCGCGGGTAAGGCCCGGCTTCAAGCTTACCGTCAACCATTCGGAAGTCGACGACACCTTCGAGGTGCCGCTCGCCTTCCTGATGGATCCCGCGAACCATCAGGTGCACAGCAAGGAATTCCGCGGCATGACGCGCTCGTACTACGCCATGCCGTTCGCGCAGCACTACATCTGGGGCGCGACCGCGGGTATCCTGCGGGTGCTTTACGAGCGGATCTATCTGTCATGATCCGCCCGGCGCTGACCGAAATCGGAATTTTCGCAATTCCATTTGCGGTCTATGTGTTGTTCCTGATCGCGACGCGCTCCGGGCTCTTGGTGCAATCTTCCTGGCCGATCCAGCTCGTCGCCAAGCTCGCGCTCGGCTCGCTGCTCCTGATGCTCGCAAGCTTCATCCTGCTCGCGCATTTTTCCGGCGCTTCGCCGAATTCGACCTACGTTCCCGCCCATATCGAGAACGGCAGGCTGGTTCCCGGAGTCGAGAAATGACCAATGCGCACGTGATAGCGCCCTGGCTCAGATCCGGTCCGGCTGCCCGCGTGCTTGAACTGCTAAATAGGGACGGCGAGGAAGCCCGCGTGGTCGGCGGCGCGGTCCGCAACACGCTGATGAAAATTCCGACCGGCGATATCGATATCGCGACATCAGCGCTGCCCGTTGAAGTGATCCGGCGCGCCGCTGCCGCCGGCATCAAGAGCGTGCCCACCGGCATCGCGCACGGCACCGTGACGCTGGTCGTCGACGCGCAGCCGTTCGAGGTCACGACGCTTCGCGAGGACGCCGAGACATTCGGCCGCAAGGCCAAGGTCGCATTCGGCCGCGACTGGGCCGCGGACGCCGCGCGGCGCGACTTCACCGTCAACGGCTTGTCGGTCGATGCCGACGGCGTCGTCTATGATTACGTCGGCGGTCTCGACGACATCGCCGCAAGGCGCGTGCGTTTTATCGGCGATCCCGACAAGCGGATCGCGGAGGACTACCTGCGCATCCTCCGCTTCTTCCGCATTCACGCCGCCTATGGTTCGGGCGAGCCTGACCGCGCCGGATATCTGGCCTGTATTGCCGGACGCGCCGGCCTTGCGGCTTTGTCGGCGGAGCGCGTGCGCATGGAGGTGCTGAAGCTCCTGGTCGCCGACGGTGCTGCGGCTGCCGTATCGGCGATGACTGACGCAGGATTGTTGCTGCCGATTTTCGGCGGCATTGCATACATCGGGCCGTTTTCCGGCATGACAGCGGCGGAGCGCCTGCTCGGATTGAAGCCGGACCCGATCCGCCGCCTCGCTGCGCTGGTGGTCGCCGTCACCGAAGATGCCAGGCGGGTCGCGGTGCGGTTGCGGCTCACCAATGCGGAAGCAAGGGCGCTCGATTCCATGGGACACCGCTGGTGGCGGCTCGACGGCATGGACGAGGCGAGGGCGCGGCGGCGGCTCTATCGGCTGGGCGAGGATTTCTATCGCAACCGCTTGCTGCTGGCGTGGGCGCGCTCAGGAGGCAATACCGACGATGGGCGCTGGCGTGAGCTTGCGACGCTCCCGCAACGCTGGAGCGCGCCGAAATTTCCGCTGAAGGCGGCCGATTTCATCGCGCGCGGAATGGCCGAGGGCCCAGCGCTCGGCCAGGCGCTTGCGCTCGCCGAAGACGCCTGGCTCGCCGCGGATTTCCCGCGCGAGGCGGCAGCACTCGCGGCGATCGCCGATCAGGCGATGGCAAGGCTTAACCAGCGATAGCAGGCCGTGAACATTCTTTCAGGTCTTCTTGTAGGCTTTGTCGACATCTCGCCGTTGCAACTCCTGTTGGTCGCCGGCGTGGCGCTGTTTGCCGCCGTGGTCGGAGGGCTCGCCGGCTACGGCACCGGCGCGCTGATGCCGCTGGTATTGGTGCCGCTGATCGGCGCCGAACCGGTCGTGCCGATCATCGCGATCTCCGCCATCTTCGCCAATCTCGGCCGCGCGACCGCCTATTTCCGCTATGCCGACCGCCGCCGTGCGCTGATCGTGGTTCTGGCTGCCGCGTTCACGACCGGGCTCGGCGCTTACGGCTATACGCGGTTGAGCAACGCAGGTGCCGCGCTGGTGATCGGCTCGATGCTGATCTTGGGCGTGCCGCTGCGCCGCCTGCTCCGGCGTCGCGATGTCAGGATCGGCGATACCGGACTCGGTCTTGGCGCGGTGGGCTACGGCGTTGTCGTCGGCGGCACTTCGGGCTCGGGTGTGATCCTGCTGTCGTTGTTGATGGCCGCGGGGCTGGAAGGCGCCGCCGTGATCGCGACCGACGCCACCATCTCGGTGGTCACCAGCCTGATCAAGATCTCGGTGTTCGGGCTTGCCGGCGTCATCACCACGCAGGTGCTCGCCTTTGCGCTGCTGATCGGCGCGCTCGCGCTGCCCGGCGCGTTCCTCGCCAAGGCCTTTGTCGAGCGTATGCCGGTTCATATCCACACCGCGATCCTAGATATCGCGGTGATCGCCGGCGGGGTGGTGATGATCTCGAGTGCCGCGCGAACGCTGTTCGGTTAGTGGACGTGCCGGCAACGCCATGCCACCGGGATCGGAACCCGGCGTCGCAAGCGAACTTTCAGGCAACCTGGTCTTTCTCGTAATCGTCTTCCTCAGCGTCGTCTTCTTCAGTGTCGTCTTCTTCAGTGTCCTCTTCGTCGTCCTCTTGCTCTTCTTCCCCGTCAACCGAATCGTCGATTCCCGCACGTTCAAGCACGGCAATCGGAAACGCCTCGCGAAACAGATCGCCATGATCGCCCATCCACAGGCATTCGACGCTGTCTTCGTTGACTTCTGCCACCGTGACTGGATGACCGCCGGATTTCAGCATGACGACATCGCCTGGTTTCAAATCCATGATCCGTTCCTTCACGTTGAATGACCGATTTGCAAGCATATCGGCGTGTGATGACAGGGCGATCACGAAAGAGGCGTCCGCGCGATGTCGCCGACACAAAACTTGTGGTTTGCCTGTCGCGCGGATTTCGGGCGGAACTTCGACGGAAAAGGCTGCAATCTCAATATTGTTATGGTGGCTTTACGGCCACTTCACTTCTGGCGGCATCGACGACAGGATGGAATCGATATTGCCGCCTGTCTTCAGCCCGAACAGGGTGCCGCGGTCGTAGAGCAGATTGAACTCGACGTAGCGGCCGCGCCGGATCAGCTGTTCTTCGCGGTCCGCCGCATTCCACGGCGTGTTGAAATTGGCGCGCACCAGCTCGGGATATACTTTTGCGAAGGCGCGGCCGACGTCTTGGGTAAAGGCGAAGTCGGCATCCCAATTGCCGGAATTGTGATGGTCGTAGAAAATGCCGCCGATGCCGCGCGGCTCCTTGCGATGCGGCAGATAGAAATACTCATCACACCATTTCTTGTATTTCTCGTATGGGGCGACCGTCGAATGTGCGTCGCAGGCCTTTTTCATGGCCGCGTGAAAGGCCAGCGTGTCCTTATCCTGCTGGGTGCGGCGGCGGTCGAGCACCGGCGTAAGATCCGAGCCGCCACCGAACCACGTCTTCGTCGTCACGATGAAGCGCGTGTTCATATGTACGGCGGGGATGTGCGGATTGCGCAGATGCGCGATCAGCGAGATGCCCGAGGCCCAGAAACGGGGGTCGTCCGATGCCCCGAGCATCTGCGCGCGAAACTCGGGGGCGAATTCGCCGTGGACCGCGACCGTATGCACGCCGACCTTCTCGAACAAGCGCCCGTGCATCATCGACATCACCCCGCCGCCGCCGGGCGCGCCGCTCGGATCGGTGCGCTCCCAGGGCGTGCGCGCGAAACGGCCGGGGCTGCCGGGATAGAGTGAAGCCGGCGCGTCGTCCTCCAGCTTCTCGAAGCTTGCGCAAATCTCGTCGCGCAGCCGTTCGAACCAGCTTCGCGCCCGCGCCTTGCGATCATCGATTGCGGTCGTGTCCATCAGAAATACCTAATCCGTTGGCCCGTAATAGGTGCAGCTTTCGCTGCAACTGTCGCGGTGGACGCTCACCCGCGTGATCCGGCCGGCATGTTGAACCCGATCCCAGATGAAGCGCGAGATATTTTCCAGCGTCGGCGGTCCAAGCGTCTCGATCCGGTTCAATAGCTTGTGGTCGAGCGTCTTCTTTACCTCCACCATGCTGTGTTCGAGAAGGCCGAGGTCGAGCACCATTCCCGTCGCCGGATCGGGTCTGCCGCGTACCGTCACCTCCGCGCGAAAGGAGTGGCCGTGGATTTCATCGCTAGCCGCGCCAAATGTCGTTCCAGGCAGCGCATGCGCCGCCTCGAACCGGAACGATTTCGTCAATTCCCACATCTTGAAAGCCCAAATCCTATCTAAAGCTAAGTCCTATCTGATGCCGAGTGTCTTGTGCGTTTGCAGGCTGAGCCGCCATTGCGGGTGACGCAGGCAATAGTCAACCGCGCGCGCGGTATTTTCGATCACGTCCGGGCCGTCCATCGGCTGCAGCGAGAAACGCTCGAAGGCGAGGCCTGCGAAATCCTCCGGCGCCGCGCGGTCTTGCGGATAGACCAGCTTCAGCTCATGACCCCGCCGGATCACGAGGCCCGCGCCCGCTTTGGGGCTGACGCAAAGCCAGTCGACGCCATCGGGCGGATCGATCGTGCCGTTGGTCTCGACACCGATGGCAAAGCCGCGCGCATGCAGCGCGTCGATCAGGGGCGCATCGAGCTGGAGCAGCGGCTCCCCGCCGGTCAGGACGGTGTAGCGGTTTTCGGCCGCGCCCGTCCATTGTGCGGCGATGGTGTCGGCGAGCTCTTCCGCCGAGGCGTAGCGTCCGCCCAGCGTACCGTCGGTGCCGACGAAATCGGTGTCGCAGAACCGGCAGGTCGCGCTCGCGCGATCTTCTTCCCGGCCGCTCCAAAGATTGCAGCCGGAGAAGCGGCAAAACACCGCCGCGCGCCCGGCATGTGCGCCTTCGCCCTGAAGGGTCAGGAAGATTTCCTTGACCGCGTAACTCACGCTGTCTTCTCCTCAGAATTGCTGCCGGTCTGCCGCAGCGCCTCGCCGACCGCCATCGCGGCTGCGACAGCCACATTGAGCGAACGCAGGCTCGGCCTGATCGGGATCACCAGCCGTGCGTCCGCGACCGCTATGACCTCGTCGGTGACGCCCGCGGTCTCGCGCCCGAACAACAGGATGTCCGACGTGTCGTAACGGAAATCGAGATAGGGCATGGCGCCCTTGGTGGTGAACAGGATCAGCCGGTCACCGCCCGCCGCGCGCCATTGCTCGAATTTTGCAAAGGAATCGTGGCGCATCAACATCACCTCGTCGAGATAGTCCATGCCCGCCCGGCGGAATTGCCGGTCCGAGGCCGCAAAACCCGCAGGCTCGATGATGTGGGCCGCCACATTGAGGCAGGCGCAGAGCCTGAGGATCGTCCCGGTGTTTTGGGGGATGTCGGGCTGGAAAAGCGCGATCTGCATTTTGTGACAGCCCCGATAAATCATGCTCTGCGCGGAATGAGTGCATTGCACGCTTGGCTGCCGATAGCGGGCTTGCGCTCTTCCGGCAAGGGTGCCAATAGAACGATTCTGGACTGCTGGGGATCGCCGGACCGGCGAGAAAAGGCGGTCATTCTGCCGCCGCGGGGGCCGCGGGCGCCGGCAGCCTCCCCGGTGACGTTTTCGGCGTCTTTCGGGGCGGTTCCACCGGCTGCAGATTAAGAAAGGGCTTGGAATCGTGACGACAGCGTCTTCGGCGGAACATCCGACACGCCGTGATTTCCTTTTTGTAGCAACGGGAGCCGCCGCAGCGGTTGGTGGCCTCACCACGCTCTGGCCGTTCGTTTCCCAGATGAATCCGGACGCCTCGACGATCGCGGCCGGCGCGCCGATCGAGGTCGATCTGGCACCGATCGCGTCAGGGCAGGACATCAAGGTGTTCTGGCGCGGAAAACCGATCTACATCATGAACCGCACCAAGAAGCAGATCGACGAGGCGCGTCAGGTTCCGGTCGCGAGCCTTCCCGATCCGGCGAGCGACCAGTCCCGGGTCAAGGAAGGTCACGACCAGTGGCTGGTCGTGATCGGCATCTGCACCCATCTCGGCTGCATCCCGATTGCGTATGAGGGCAATTACGACGGCTTCTTCTGCCCCTGCCATGGCTCGCAATACGACTCCTCCGGTCGCATTCGCCAGGGGCCCGCGCCGGCCAACCTGCCGGTGCCGCCCTATCAGTTCACTTCCGCCACCAAAATCCAGATCGGCTGAGCCTCGGATCGATATCCGAGGCATCACGCCCGTCGCGTCGTCTAATTTCCCCAGGGATCGCATCATGAGCGGACCATCCGACTACCAGCCGACCAATCCCGTCTTGCAATGGATTGAGCGGCGCCTGCCGATCTTAGGATTGATGCACTCCTCGTTCGTCGCCTATCCGACCCCGCGCAATTTGAACTACTGGTGGACCTTCGGCGCCATCCTTTCGCTCATGCTCGGCGTGCAGATCCTGACCGGCGTCATCCTGGCGATGCACTACACGCCGGAGGCCACCATGGCCTTCCACTCGGTCGAAAGCATCATGCGCGACGTCAACTACGGCTGGCTGATGCGCTACATGCATGCGAGCGGCGCGTCGATGTTCTTCATTGCGGTCTACATCCACATGTTCCGCGGCCTCTATTACGGCTCGTACAAGGAGCCGCGCGAAATCCTCTGGATTCTCGGCGTCATCATCTATCTTTTGATGATGGCGACCGGCTTCATGGGCTACGTGCTGCCCTGGGGCCAGATGAGTTTTTGGGGCGCCACCGTCATCACCAACCTGTTCTCCGCCTTTCCCTATGTCGGCGACAGCATCGTGACGCTGCTGTGGGGCGGCTATGCCGTCGGCAATCCGACGCTGAACCGCTTCTTCTCGCTGCACTATCTGCTGCCGTTCGTGATCGCCGGCGTGGTCGTGCTGCACGTCTGGGCGCTGCATGTCGCGGGCCAGAACAATCCGGCCGGCGTCGATGCGAAGACCGAAAAGGACACCGTGCCGTTCACGCCGCATGCGACCATCAAGGATTTGTTCGGCACCTCCTGCTTCCTGATCTTCTTCGCCTGGTTCATCTTCTATATGCCGGGCTATCTGGGCGATGCCGACAACTACATCCCCGCCAATCCCGGCGTGACCCCGGCGCATATCGTGCCGGAGTGGTACTACCTGCCGTTCTACGCGATGCTTCGCTCTATTCCGAACAAGCTCGCCGGCGTCATCGTGATGTTCTCCTCGATCCTGATCCTGGTGTTCCTGCCCTGGCTCGACACCGCCAAGACCAGGTCGTCGCGGTACCGCCCGCTGGCCAAGCAATTCTTCTGGATCTTCGTCATCGTCGCCGTGCTATTGGGCTATCTCGGCGCGCAGCCGCCTGAGGGCATTTACGTCATCGCCGGGCGTATCCTGACCTTCTGCTATTTCGCCTATTTCCTGATCGTGTTGCCGCTACTCAGCCGGGTCGAACAGCCGCGGCCGGTTCCGAATTCGATCGCCGACGATGTGTTGGTGAAGACCGGCAGCAAGGCGGCGCCGATGGTCTCCACCGTGATCGCGCTCGCGGTCGCTGGCGCGCTGTTGGCGGGCAGCGCGCGAGATGCGCGGGCCGAAAACCAGGAGACGCCGCCGCCGCTGAAATGGTCGTTCGCCGGTCCGGTCGGCAAGTTCGATCGCGGCGCGTTGCAGCGGGGCCTGAAAGTCTACAAGGAAGTCTGCTCCGCCTGTCACTCGCTGAACTATATCGCGTTCCGCAATATCGCCGACCCCGGCGGCCCCGGATATTCGGAAGCGCAGGCCGCGGCGCTAGCATCCGAATACAAGATCAAGGACGGCCCCAACGATCAGGGCGACATGTTCGAACGGCCCGGCCGGCCCGCCGATTACTTCCCCCCGCCATTTCCCAACGAGCAGGCCGCGCGCGCGGCCAATGGCGGCGGGTTGCCGCCGGACCTGTCGCTGATCACCAAGGCGCGTTCCTACGAGCGCGGTTTCCCGAAGTTTATTATCGACTTCTTCAGCACGTATCAGGAGCAGGGGCCCGATTACGTCGCTGCCATCCTGACGGGCTTCGAGGACAAGCCGCCGGCGGGCGTCACGATCCCGACGGGCTCCTACTACAACAAGTATTTCCCAGGCCACGCCATCAAGATGCCGCCACCTTTGAACGACGGCCAGGTGACGTTCGACGATGGCTCGCCGGCCACCGTCGTGCAATACGCGCACGACGTCACCACGTTCCTGATGTGGGCCGCGGAGCCGCACATGGAGGCCCGCAAGGAAATGGGGCTAAAGGTGTTCGTGTTCCTGATCATCTTCGCCGGCTTGATGTACTTCACCAAGAAGAAGGTCTGGGCCGACGCGCATTAAGGCTTCTGCTCCCTCGCCCCGCGCTTGCGGGGAGAGGGTTGGGGTGAGGGGCTCTTTCTATCCGCGAGTCCTGAGCGTGTGTTGAGTGCGGTACCCCCTCACCCGGATTGCTTCGCAATCCGACCTCTCCCCGCAAGCGGGGAGAGGTGGGGTACGATGCAACCGATTGCATCCCGCCCGCACAGCGGACAAAATGGCCGCCGATCGGCCACCCCCAAAATCGTCGGAGGAACCCATGGGCACCAGCATTACCTTCAAGCGTCCGGACGGCAACGACGCGTCCGGCTATCTCGCCAATGCCGCGCGCGGCAACGCGCCTTGCGTGGTGGTGATCCAGGAATGGTGGGGACTGCAGGAGCAGATCAAAGGGCTATGCGATCGCTTTGCGGTCGCAGGCTTCGACGCGCTGGCGCCGGATCTCTACAACGGCAAGGTGGTGCCGTATCACGACACCGACGCCGCGGGCAAGGAAATGAACTCGCTCGATTTCATGGACGCCACCACGCAGACCGTGCGCGGCGCCGCGCAATATCTTGGCCGGAACGGCGCCAAGGTCGGCCTCACCGGCTTCTGCCTCGGGGGTGCTGTGACCATCATCGGCGCCACCAAAATTCCGGAGCTTGCCGCCGGCGTGGTGTTTTATGGCATTCCGCCGGAGCAGGCGGCCAAGCCTGCCGACGTGAAAATTCCGCTGCAGGCGCATTTCGCCAACAAGGACGACTGGTGCACGCCGCAGGTGGTCGACGCCTTCGAGAAGGCCATGAAGGCGGCCGGCAAGTCGCTCGAGCTTTTTCGCTATGACGCCGAGCACGCTTTCGTCAACGAGCAGCGCATGAATGTGCACGATCGCGCGGCGGCGGAGCTCGCCTGGGGCCGCGCCACCGAGTTTTTCAAAAAACGTCTGGGGTGAGTGGCTTTCGTCATTGCGAGCGAAGCGAAGCAATCCATCTTTCCTTCCCTGGTGAGATGGATTGCTTCGCTTCGCTCGCAATGACGGGTCAGCCTATCTAAGGCGACCGTATCAGCGAGCCTTGCTCACCCCGTCCCACCACGCGCAGGTGCCCGACATCAGTCTGTAATTGCCTTCCATCACCTGCACCGGCGCGCGCAGGCCGGATGCCGCGGCGCGCATCCGCATCTCGCGCGCCACCTCGCGATCCTTCTCCGGCAGCCAGACCCGTTCGTGCCCCCACAGGCTCGGACCATCCGTCATTTCGACCGGCTGCCAGTTCGCCGGATCGATCTGGCGGCCGCCCCAGCCGCATTCGACCATGAACGAGGACGGCGTCTTGGCGTAGAACGACGTCATGAAGTCGTTGGTATGGCGTCCCAGCGTGACACTGACGCGATTTTCCTCGCTCAGCGCGACGTCGTAGGACTGGCCGACATCGTCGAGCGAGAACAGTTCGACCATCAGATGGTGCATGCCGTTCTTGCCGGTTTCGATCAGCGCCAGCGAGTGATGGCGCGGGTTGATGTGGAAGAAGTAAGCGCGAAAAGGCTTTTCGATGTAATCGGAAAGCGCGAAGCCGAGCACGTCGACATAGAACGGCATTGCCGTATCGATTTTTTCCACCGTCAGCACGACATGGCCGAGGCCGAGCGGCCCGGTGCGGAAGCCGGAAATCGAACGTCCGGGCTTGAACGGCGTCTCGTCGATCTCGGCGCCGTAAAACGCCTCCAGCCGATTGCCGGCGGGGTCTCGAAACGAAATCAGCGCGCGCACGCGCCTCGTATCCGCAAGCGTTTGCGGTTCGGCGGTGACCGCGATGCCCGCGGCCTCCAGCCGGGCCGCGAGCGCGTCGAGCGCGGGAGCGTCGGCAACCTCCCAGCCGAAGAAGCGCGCGCCTTCGCCCATGGCGCGATCGATCACGATACGCTGCTTGCGGTCATCCATCCGGAAAGAGAGCTGCGAGTTGCCGCGCTCCACCGCCTGCAGGCCGACCAGGTGGGTCCCGAATTGCCGCCAATCCTCGAGATGGTCGGAGCCGAAGCCGGCATATCCCAGTGCCTTTAGCATCGCGCGCCTCCTATAATCCCGGCGTAGATCCGCCGATACTTGCCTCAAATCGTACGCTTATTTTCGCGCCCGTCCACGGCCTAGGTTTTAAGGCCATTTGGGGTCACCTTAGGGTCCCCTGGGGTCCCTTGACGTCCCCCGCCGCCGTGGTGTTTACCTCAGCCCATGAGCACCATGTTCCGTCCATCCCGCCGTTGGTGGCGCACCTCCTGAGAGGTGGCCGGTGCGATTTTCATTTTCTCCCATCGCCAGAGGTCGCCATCGCAGTACGGCGGCCTTTCGTTTGTCCTGTGTGGCGTTCCCTTGGGCCAAGTTTCGTAAGAGGATCACATGAACAGGACGGTTTTTTCACTCCCGGCGAGAAGCGAATACCGCACCCATGGCGGCCTGGCGGTCACGCGGGCAGCGGAGCCATTCGTCGGCGGCGCCAACCGGCTCGACGAGTTGATCGAGCATCTCGATCGCCGCCGCGGCGTGGTGCTGTCGTCGGGCACCACGGTGCCGGGCCGCTACGAGAGTTTTGACCTCGGCTTTTCCGATCCGCCGCTCAAGCTGGAGACCACAGGTTTCGACTTTTCGCTTGAGGCCTTGAACCGGCGCGGTGAGGTGCTGATCGCGTTCCTTACCGATAGCCTGCGCGAGCCCTGCGTCGTCGTCACCGAAAAGACCGCGTCCCGCCTTGCCGGCCATATCCTGCGCGGCGCGGCACCCGTCGAGGAAGACCAGCGCACCCGCCGCGCCAGCGTGATGTCGCTGGTGCGCGACATCGTCAAGGCGTTCGGCGCCAATGACGATCCGCTGCTCGGCCTGTTCGGCGCGTTCGCCTACGATCTGGTGTTCCAGATCGAGGACCTCGTCGAGAGGCGCGCGCGCGAGAAAGATCAGCGTGACATCGTGCTCTACGTGCCGGATCGCCTGTTGGCCTACGACCGCGCCACCGGACGCGGGGTCGTATTGAGCTATGACTTTGCCTGGAAGGGAAAGTCCACCGAAGCATTACCTCGCGAGACGCCTGAAAGCGCTTACGCCAAGACGCCACGGCAGGGATTTTCCGATCACGCGCCCGGCGAATATCAGGCCACCGTCGAGACCGCGCGCGCGGCATTCGCGCGCGGCGATCTGTTCGAGGCGGTGCCCGGGCAATTATTTGCCGAGCCCTGCGAGCGCTCGCCCGCGGAAGTGTTTCAAAGGCTGTGCCGGATCAATCCGTCGCCGTATGGCGCGCTGATGAATCTCGGCGACGGCGAATTTCTGGTGTCGGCGTCGCCCGAGATGTTCGTGCGCTCCGACGGGCGGCGGGTCGAGACCTGCCCGATCTCGGGCACCATCGCGCGCGGTGTCGATGCGATCGGCGATGCCGAGCAGATCAGGCAACTCCTGAACTCGCAAAAGGACGAGTTCGAGCTCAACATGTGCACCGATGTCGACCGCAACGACAAGGCGCGGGTCTGCGTGCCCGGCACCATCAAGGTGCTGGCGCGGCGCCAGATCGAGACGTATTCGAAACTGTTCCACACTGTCGACCATGTCGAAGGCATGCTGCGGCCGGGTTTCGACTCGCTCGATGCTTTCCTCACCCACGCCTGGGCGGTGACCGTGACCGGTGCACCGAAATTATGGGCGATGCAGTTTGTCGAGGACCATGAGCGCTCGTCGCGGCGCTGGTATGCCGGCGCGATCGGTGCCGTGAATTTCGACGGCAGCATCAATACCGGGCTCACCATCCGCACCATCCGGATGAAGGATGGCCTTGCCGAGGTGCGGGTCGGCGCGACCTGCCTGTTTGACTCCGATCCGGCGGCCGAGGACCGGGAATGCCAGGTCAAGGCAGCAGCACTATTCCAGGCCTTGCGCGGCGATCCGCCAAAGCCGCTGTCGATCTTTGCGCCCGATGCCACCGGAAGCGGCAAAGAGGTGCTGCTGATCGACCATGACGACAGTTTTGTCCACATGCTGGCAGATTATTTCCGTCAGGTCGGCGCCGGTGTCACTGTGGTCCGCTATGTCCATGCGCTCGACATGTTGAAGCAGAGGAAGTGGGACTTGCTGGTGCTCTCCCCGGGCCCCGGGCGGCCGGAAGATTTTGGCATCTCCAAAACGATCGGTGCGGCGCTCGAGAAAAAGCTGCCGATCTTCGGCGTCTGCCTCGGCGTGCAGGCGATCGGCGAATATTTTGGCGGTAGCCTCGGACAGCTCAGCCAGCCGGCGCATGGACGGCCCTCACAGGTGAAGGTGCGGGGCGGGCGGCTGCTGCAGAACCTGCCCAATGAAATCGTGATCGGGCGCTATCATTCGCTCTATGTCGAGCGCGACAGCATGCCGGACGTGCTAAACGTGACCGCGAGCACCGAGGACGGCGTCGCCATGGCGATCGAGCACAAGACGCTGCCGGTCGGCGGCGTGCAGTTTCACCCGGAGTCGCTGATGTCGCTCGGCGGCGAGGTGGGCCTGCGCATTGTGGAAAATGCGTTCCGGCTCGATGTGGCGACGAATTGAATGGACCGTCATTGCGAGCGAAGCGAAGCAATCCATTCAACCGCTTGCGCGGCATGGATTGCTTCGTCGCAAGCGCTCCTCGCAATGACGGCCGCGAGATATTGAAAGCGAGACACCAATGACGTTCGACATCGACCTGAAGGCGAGCATCCGCACCATTCCGGATTATCCGAAGCCGGGGATTCTGTTCCGCGATATCACGACGCTGCTCGCGGACGCCCGCGCCTTCCGCCGCGCGGTCGACGAACTGGTGCATCCCTGGGCCGGCAACAAGATCGACAAGGTTGCCGGCGTCGAGGCGCGCGGCTTCATCCTCGGCGGCGCGGTCGCCCACCAGGTCTCCGCCGGCTTCGTGCCGATCCGTAAAAAAGGCAAGCTGCCGCACACCACCGTGCGCATCGCCTATTCGCTGGAATACGGCATCGACGAGATGGAGATGCATGCCGACGCCGTGCATCCCGGCGAGCGCGTGATTCTGGTCGACGATCTGATCGCGACCGGCGGCACCGCAGAAGGCGCGGTGAAATTGCTGCGCCAGATCGGCGCCAATGTGGTCGCGGCCTGCTTCATCATCGATCTGCCGGATCTCGGGGGTGCCGCGAAGCTGCGCGCGATGGATGTGCCGGTGCGCACGCTGATGTCGTTCGAGGGGCATTGATTTTAGCGGCGACCGGTGACGGCAAGCGGAGAGGCGCCGGGCAGCGCGAGCATGTCGCTGTCGATGCGCCCCGGCTGTTGGGTGTAGCCGAACCCGAGCGACAGGCTGACATTCGGTGTCGCCTGGAATTCGACGCCGGCATGCGCGCTATATCCTGGCAGTGTGCCGGAATTGGTATCGAAGGGGGCAAAGGGGCTACCGAGGCCGGTATTATATTTCAAGGTGTCGAAGCCGGCATAGACCGTGAGGGGTAACCCGCCCGCGTCTTTGAAGTTGTAGCCGAACTGCACGCCCTGGTAATAAAGCGAGCCGATATTGCCGAACGCTCCATCCTGGTTGATGCCGTTCATGCTCAAACCCATGCCGCCGCCTTCGCTGCCGACAAACCAGCCGTTCGGAAAATTGGTGCGCATATAGGAAAAGCCGCCGCCTCGGGCGTCACTGCCGTCAAAGCCCGGAAAGTTGCCGTAAGTGTTCGCGCTCTGGCCGACGGTTGGATTGCCCCCGAAGCCGACGGGCCAGCCTGGGATCAAATAGGTCACAGGGGCGGCTTGGCCATGGGCCGTTCGCCCGCCCAGACAGAGCGCCGCCAATACCAATGCGAGAGCTGATCCGCGTGAGAGAATAGACATCCGCCGCTACCGCCAAGTGTCCTGAAACTGTCAAGTGTCCTGAAATTATACGGTCTCGACATCAAGAACGCCAGTGCGGCGCCGCTGGCGATTTTGGTGAATTGGCTGTTTGAAATTAGAGCGGGGCGAGGGAGAAGGCTCACGACCGCAGCAAGATCAAATTCAACTCGATCTCGCGAAAACTGTGATAGTTCCTGCGGATCCATTGATGCAGTTCGGTCGACGAATCCTTCTCCTGGCGCAGATAGTCGGTGAACGAGAACGACAGCCGGTCGATATAGGTCTTCAGAAACAGCGGCAGTGCGCTGATGCGAAGCATGTGGCCGCGGGAAAGCGCCTCCGGCAATTCACCGCGCGCCACAAATTCGTTGTCGATCGTTATCAGATTGGCGTGCGGAACCTGGTGCCGCAGCGTCTCATGCCCGTGCATCGAGACGCGGTCGGAGTCGCCGACGAACAGGACCATCGGCGCCACGTTGCGCCGCACCGCCTCCTTCATGAAGCCGATCTCCTCCGACATCTTGAAGAACTCGTCGAAGGCGTGAAAGCCGAGATCGATCACCTTGGCGATGCCGTCATCGGCGATGACGCGGTCCATCAGCCGCATCTTGCCGGAGGTGTCCATGATATCGGCGATTTCGGTGATATCAGGCAGATATTCGAGCAGCGACGGTTCCTTCAGGTTGATGTCGAAAGCCACCACGTTGCCGTTCTTCAAGAGCTGGAATTCGCACAACAGCCGCGCGATCAGCGTCTTGCCGACCTGCGGGCGGGGGGAGCAGATGATGTAGACGGGTGTCGCGGGCATCGAAAGGCTATATCGGGCGAAATATCGGCGCGATCCAGCCCAATCACCGCGGCCGTGGCAATTATTTTTCGCCGCCGCGCGTCATCGGCTTGCTGGCGCCGACAAGGTCGGTCAGCTTGATGCGGTCGAACTCGCTCCAGACGTTCGCCAGCCAATGCCGGACATAGCCGCGCAGCACGAATGAATAATTCGCGGGGTCGTCGTGGACGCCCTTGTTGGCGACGAATTTCAGGAACGGCACGGACGCGACCTCGACCTGCTCGAACGCCATTTCGTTCAGCTTTGGGATGGTGAGCTCGGTGGCGTCCTTGATGCGATGGAAATAGGAATTGTAGGTCGCCTGGTCCCATTCGAAGAAGCTGGTGTTGTTGATGAAGTTCTTCACCAGGAAATACTTCGCGCCGCCCATGAAGTTGGCGGTTTCCGCGATTTCGTCCAGCGAGGCGATCGAAGATCCCAGGATATGGAACACGGCAAAGGTGATCTGCCCCGACTTCGCCGCATCGAGAAAGCCGATGTCGCGCAGCGCGGCCAGGGTCGGCGACATCAGCCCGGCGCGGACGTCGATCACGGTCACGGAAGGGCTGACCGCGTTCAGGGTATCGAAGATCTTCATCTGGTCCGGGGTCGCCGACATATCGACGATCTCGGTGACGTCGGGGTGGAAGCGCTTCAAGGTCCCGCGCGGGGATTCGGTGTCGAACGCGCGGGTCGGCACATTATTGGCGCTGAAATAATCCAGCAGGGTCCGCGATACCGTGGTCTTGCCGACCCCGCCCTTATCAGCGCCCACCACAATCACTACCGGTTTGGCCATGGAATTTCCTTGCTACCCGCGCCCCCGATCGCGGCAGCGACCGGCAAGTTCCCATATCTGCTTGGATGCGAACATGGCAGAAACAAGGGAGAATTCAAATCCTTAAGTCGCCAGCAGGACTATTCGCGTCGGTTACCTTAACATGGCCACTCGCGAAACGTCAGTGGCGGCCCCACGGTCCGGCCGGATTGCCCCAAGGCCCTTGTGGAGCACCCGGAAGGTGCATCTTGCGACGTGTCTACGCTTGGTCCTCCCGTTACCGGTTCGGACCCAAGACTCGCTGCGGGGCGTCTGGCTAGGACCTACCCCGGCAGAACTTTCATCCGCTAGACATCATGAGCTTCTCCTGACGCACTTCAAATCGGGGACACGCAATCATCTCAAATTGCTGTTGCAGGCGGTTGCTTAAGGCACGATATCAGGAGCTTTGATCTGATACGGATCGGGGGTTCTTTCGGCAGCATCTCAGGGAGCTCGGGGGCACCATCGAGGAATAAGCCCCCAAACCGGCCCGCGATGCGGCGATCGAAAAGCCCTCATGCTTGGGGGCGGCCGGACGCCAGCCTGTGCTTGAAAAATCCCAGGATCTCGTCGCGCGCAGCAATCGTCGGCTGGCCGACTTCGTCGATCAGGTGAGCGGTCACGACACTATGCGGGGTCGTGACATGGCGTTCGAAAAACGGCGCGAGATCGGTATTCGCCGCGCTGTCCGGAAGCACCCGCCCAATGAAACGATCGCCAAGCGCCTCCTTATAGGCCGCGAAGCGTTGCGCCATGCAGAACTTGTCCCCCTCGAAGCGATAGGCCATCACGGTCAAATCGTCCCGCTCGAGCCGCTCGCGGACTGCTTTGACTTCGTCGGGAGCGATTTCGATGCCGGACGGATTGTTCAGTGGCAGTGACGGCTGGGACAGGACCGGCGCCAGCATCGACGGCTCCAGCATCATTGTCAGCGCGAAATTTCCCGTGAAGCACATCCCGATGGCGCCGACGCCGGGACCGCCGCACTCGTCATGCGCAAGTCTCGCCAGCGATCGCAGCCACTGCGTCACCGGGCTGGATTCATTTGCTGCCAGGGCACGGAACTCAGCGCTCACACAGGCACGCTGAAGGACGGCCGCGCCCTCCTCCGCGCTTGGCACGGCGCCATCGCGACCGAACAGCGACGGCATGTAGACAGTGAATCCGGCGTCACGGACCCAGCGGGCGAAACGTGCGACATGCGGGCTGATGCCCGGCATCTCCGTTATCACGATGACCGCAGGACCTGAGCCTGCCACATGGACCACCTTAGTGACGCCATCGAACGTAATCTCGCGGGGCTTGAAATCCTCAAGCGGATCGTCCTGTTTCATGGATCGATTTGGCATGTTCCGAACTCTCGTATGTTGATCGGATATATTGCGCACTATGTCAGCAGGTCGCGGGCGCCGAGAACGGAAATATCGGTTTCGGTGAGCGCCACAGAGGGATCGCACATCTCGATCCAACCGCAGAAGGGCGGACTCAGCGCATAGCCGAGAAGCTGCTGGATTTTCGGCGGATAGCGGCGAACGATATCCAGTGGCACTACGAGGTACTGGTTTTCCTCCTGCCGAAGATATCCCCGCGTCAGGGAAATGATGACCGCGGTCCTTAGCTCATCCATGGTGTAATTTTGACCGCCGCCATGGTAGGTCGAGCCAAGATAAATCAGACCCGAGCCGCGACGCATGACCGCCGGCACAGCCTCATCGAGACGCGGCGTACGCACATCATCCCAAAGATGGCTTCCGGGGACGACCAGAGTGGCGCCGTTCCGCGCCGTGAAATCCGTCGCCGCATAGAGCACCTGGACCTGCGAGTCAGGACCCGGGTGATGCCGGTGATGGAGATAGTCATCGCGGTGGAGCGGCTGCGCACCCTGTCCGGGCCAAATCTCAATGGCCTGGGTTACCGAAACCTGTAGCGTGGTCCGGACGGTGGCTATCCCAGTTGTGTGCGGATAGCTGAAGTCGTCCGCCAGGATCTGCTCGCAAGCTCCCAAGAACTGCGGCTGCATCAGAAGATCGGCCGTTGCCATCGATTTTGCAAAGAGCGCCGCGCAGCGCCGGGTCCTGGCACCAGTAAAGCTCGCTTCTCCGTAGGGCACGCGGCTCAGAAAGGGTTCGAGATCGGCGTTGAAGCGATCCAGCACTCCTTGGTCCAGCATGTCGGCAACAATGACACCACCGTCGCGGCGCAGCACTTCAACGACTTGATCGACCGTTGCGCTCGACGGCAGTGTCATGATCGATGCGGGGTTTGCGGTCTGGGCGGGCAATTCGATCGACATCCATTGGTGTTTGCGGATCGACATCATTGCGATTCCGCGAGAAACGGCCTAGTGTCAAAAATGACATTTTTCGGGGTTTTTTGGACATGACCAGAGTCACGGTCGTTGAGATCCAGGGCTGCATGGCTTCGAGTGCGGCCATCACCCACGACGTGATGGCAACCGCCAACAAGATCAGCGGCGCGGCGAAACGTGCTCTGCCGTTCAAGGTCACGACGGTTCGCTGCGGACCAAGCCGGAACAGCGGCAAGTTGCGTGGCGCTGAGCTCATCATCGTGCCTGGTCTTGGGACTGCGTCGCCGAAGGAACTGGACGCGAAATTGAAGAGCCCAGCCTGCCAGCGTCTGCGCGACACGCTGGTTGAGGCGTTCGAAGCCGGCGCCATGCTCGCTGCGCCGTGCGCCAGTACATTCTTGCTGGCGGAGACGGGATTGCTGAACGGCAGGCGGGCAACCACGACTTGGTGGCTCGCACCGCTATTTCGACGCCGTTATCCCGAGGTTGAATTGGTGACGGACCAGATAGTCGTGGCCGATTGGCCGATCGCAACCGCGGGCGCAGCGATGGCGCAAATGGATCTGATGCTTGCGATCGTGAACCGGTTTAGCGGACAGAGCCTCGCCAAGGCCTGCGCCAACTACCTTCTGCTCGATGAGCGACATTCGCAGGCGCCCTTTATGGCGATCGCCTATCTGGCAAACCAGGACTCCAGGATCGCCAAGGCTGAAAAGTGGGTGCGGGACAATATCGCGCGTGATTTTACAGTGGACGAGCTCGCCGAGGCCGTCGCTTTGGCGCCGCGGACGTTTGCCCGGCGGGTTGCAGGGACCTGCGGCGTCTCACCCATTCGGTTCGTTCAGCGCATCAGGATTGAGACTGCGCGATATCTGCTGGAGACCACACGCCTGTCTGTGGAGGAAATCGCCCGACAAGTGGGGTATGCGGAACCCTCGACCCTTCGCCGATTGATCCGGCGTGACACAAAGCATTCGCCCGGACATTTCCGTCCCGCCGCCTGACCCCACATCAGCGGCGCGGCGGCAATCTTCCTTAAGATTGACCCTCCTCCATCACCGCGTCGCCCCATCGCCAGCGCCTTGCGCGCGCGTATGCTTTTTTGTCGCGGCGGGGCACTTTCGTCGTGGCGAGACCGTCCGACCTGCAGAGTTTCGCCGATATGTCGGCCTTGCCGACCACAGGCTGCGCTAGCACGCGGGCGGGGTGCCGCGCGACCGGAGCACGCGACAACACGACATAGCTGAATTTCTCGTCCTCGAACGCAAGCTCGGCGCCCTTGATCTGCTTGTGCGCCTGGGAGCGGGGCAGCCGCTGGGAGAAATGACACCAGTCCGGCGCAGCAAGCGGACATTTGCCGTCGTGCGGGCAGGGCGCTGCGACATGCGCGCCTCGCGCGATCAATTTCTCCCGCACGGTCATGATCCGCGCATAGCCCGCGGGCGTGCCGGGTTCGACGATCACGAGCGTATCGCGGGTCTTGGCCCACATCGCTTCCGTAACCGGCCGGCGTTCCCGCTCGGCGAGTTCGCCAATCATGTAGCTAGCGATCACAAGATCGGCCGGCTCGGCCTCGTCGAGCGCCGCGCGAGCCTCGTCCTGTTGGTAGGTCAAATCGCGAAGACGGGCAGCGCCGCGCGCCAGCTCCAGCGCCAGCGCGCGAAGCGCTTCGTTGGCGTCGATCAGCGTCAGGCTCCTCAGCGATGGAAAGGCTTCTGCGGCCGCCCAGCTTGCCGTTCCCGGCCCGGCGCCGACGTCGAGCAGATTTTGCGGCGCAAAGCCCGGCCTGATTTTGCAAAGCGCGTTCAGGCTGGCGGTGATGGCGGCATAGGTCGCCGGCATTCGTGCCAGCGCATAGGCCAGCGCATCGGTCCCGGTCCTGATCGTGCCGGAGCCGCCACTGTTGCGATAGGTTTTCGAGATCAGCGCGGCACGGCCGGCCGCCTCCTTGCGCGACAGGCCTTCGAGCTTCGCGTCAAGCGCGGTCTTGAGTTCGGCGGGAAGCGAGGGCGGGGTCATCTCTTTCCTCCCCCTCTCCCCTTGTGGGAGAGGGTGGCACGAAGGCGCGAAGCGCGTTCGTGACGGGTGAGGGGTCTGTTTCCGCGGATAGAGACCCCTCATCCGATCCTCGCTTTGCGAGGATCACCTTCTCCCGCAAGGGGAGAAGGGAAGAAGGGAAGAAGCTCACGCCACGTTCTGGTCGAGAATCTTGACGGCGTCTTCGAGGTCGACCGAGACCAATTGCGACACGCCGCGTTCGGCCATGGTGACGCCGAACAACCGGTTCATCCGCGCCATGGTGATCGGGTTATGCGTGATGATGACAAAGCGCGTCTCGGTCGAGGCGGTCATCTCGTGCAAGAGCGTGCAGAACCGCTCGACATTGTGATCGTCGAGCGGGGCGTCGACCTCGTCCAGCACGCAGATCGGCGACGGATTGGTCAAGAACACTGCAAAGATCAGCGCCAGCGCGGTCAGCGCCTGCTCGCCGCCGGAGAGCAGCGACAAGGTCTGCGGCTTCTTGCCGGGGGGTTTGGCGATGATCTCGAGCCCGGCCTCGAGCGGGTCGTCGCTTTCGATCAGATGAAGGGCGGCCTCGCCGCCGCCGAACAGTTCCACGAACAGCCGCTTGAAATGGCCGTTGACGATCTCGAACGAGGTCAATAGCCGCTCGCGCGCCTCGCGGTTGAGGCTCTGGATGCCCTGACGCAGCCGCTTGATGGCTTCCACCAGATCGTCGCGCTCGGTGGTGAGGGTAGTGTGCTGGGCCTCGACCTCGCGCAGCTCTTCCTCGGCACGCAGATTGACCGCGCCAAGCCGCTCGCGATCGCGGCGCAGCTTTTCAAGATTCTCCTCGATCTCGGCAAGCGGCGGCAGCTCTTTGCCCGGCTCGATCTCGGCGAGCCCGGCCACGGCTTGCGGCGCGACTTCGAGCATGTCGTGGATTTCCCGCTCGATATCGGCAAGCCGGCGCTTGGCGCCGTCCATCCGCTCTTCGGCTCGCGCGCAGGCCTCCCGCGCGCTGGAGAGTGCTTCGAGCGAGGTTTTCGCGGCGCGGTCGGTTTCCGCCATCGCGGTCTCGGCCGCGGCCAGCGCGTCGGCGGCGACGCGGCGCGCGCTTTCAGCCTTTTCGATTTCGCTGATCAGCGCGCGGCGCTTTTCGGCGAAGAGCGCCGGCGCATTGTCGAGCTCGGCCCGCTCGGTCCTGACCTCGGAGACGCGGGCCTCGATCGTCGCGAGCTGCGAGGCCGCGCTTGCTTTCCGGCTTTGCCATTCGTTGCGCTCGGCCAAGATCGCCTGCAGCCTGCGGTCGGCAAGTTCGGCCTCGCGCGCCAGCGCTTGCGCCTCGGCGCGCACCTGCGCGGCGTTGCGGCGATGGCCGTCGATGTCGATGCGGACCGCGGCAAGCCTGGTCTCGGTGTCGAGGCTTGGCGGCAATTCGGCGAGTGCGGCCGTCGCGCCCTGATGCGCACCATAGGCTTCCGTGAGATCGGCGTTGAGGCGGGTGTGCGCTTCCGACAGTGCGGATTTTCGCGCGGCGTGGCGATTGATCTCGCGTTCGGTCGAGGCATGACGCTCGCGCTCGGCGTCCGCCTCGTGCTGAGCGGCGCGCCAGGCCTCGCGCGCCGAAGTCTCGCCGGATGCCGCCGCCTTCAGTTCGGCCTCGGCATTCTCCAGCGCCTGACGCTTGGCGCTTGCATCGCTGCGGGCCTGCTCGAGTTCGTTCTCGATATCGACCAGCCGGGCCCGTTCGGCGAGACGCCGCGCCGCGCCGGTCGGCGCGTGGGCCGCGGCGACAAAACCGTCCCAGCGCCAGACGTCGCCTTCGACCGACACCAGCCGCTGGCCGGTCTTTAATCGCGACACCAGTTCCGCGCCGCGCTCCTTGGCGACGACGCCGATCTGCGCCAGACGCCGCGCCAGCTCGGACGGCGCCTGGACATGGGCTGCGAGCGATTCGACGCCGTCGGGCAGCGCCGGATCGCCGTCGGTGACGCCGGCAAGGGTCCAGCGCATCGGCGCCGAGGGATCGACCGGGGCGTCGAGATCGTCGCCGAGTGCCGCGCCGAGCGCCTTCTCAAAACCCTTGGCGACGGTGACGCCGTCGATGATCGGCGGCCAGAGATTCTTGCTCTCGCCGTTGACAATCTTGGAGATCGTGCGCGCCTCGGTCTCGAGCCGTTGCACGCGCTTGTCGGCCTCGTTCAGCGGGCTGCGGGCGGCGTCCAGCCTTTGCCGCGCGTCGGCATGGGCGGCTTCGCTCGTCTGCGCCGCGGCCTCGCAATGTGTGCGATTCTGTTGTGCGGACTCCATCGCGGCCGCAAGCGCTGCGAGGTCGCCAAGACTGCCGGTTTCCTGCGCGAGCATCTCCTCCTCGGCCTGAACGTTGGCAATGTCCTGATCGAGCCGCGCAAGCTTGTCGCGGTGCGTGCGCACGCTCCCCTCAAGCTGATTGCGCTTGGCGGTCAAGTCCGCCAGCGCCGTGGTGAGCTCGGTGAACAGGCGCTCGGCATCGGCCAGCATTGCTTCGGCCGCCGACACACGCTCATCGACGCCGGAGCGCTTTTCCACGCGCGACTTGATGTCTTCCTTGAGTTCCGCGTCCTCGGTGTCGAGCCGCAGCAGCGCGATCTCCGCGTCCGAAGTCTGTTGCTGCTCACGCGCGATATCGGCGGAAAATTGCGTCAGGCGGCGATCGAGCTCGGCGACGCGCTCCCTGGCACGCTCCTCCTCGCGATCGAGCAGCTCGCGCGCATTGGTGAGCCGCGCTAGTCCGGCGGCGGCGCGGGCTTCCGCCTCGCGCAAGCCTGGCAATTCGGAAGCCCGGATCGCCTGGATGCGCGCGGCCTCTGCCTGTTCGCGGGTGCGCTCGGCCATGTCGCGGACGCTGAGATCATGGACGCGGGCGGCTTCGGCAACGTCGGCGTTCGCCTCCACCCAGCGCAGATGGTACAGCATCGCCTCCGCTTTGCGCACCTTGGCGGCGACGTCGCGGTAGCGGATCGCCTGGCGCGCCTGCTTCTTCAACCCGTCCATCTGTCCGGCGAGCTGTCCGATCACGTCCTCGACGCGGATGAGGTTGGTCTCGGCCGCCTTGAGGCGCAATTCCGCCTCATGGCGGCGGGCGTGAAGGCCGGCGACACCGGCGGCATCCTCCAGCACGCGGCGCCGCTGTTCGGGCTTGGCCTGAATGATCTCGCCGATCTTGCCTTGGTGGACCAGCGCCGGCGAACGCGCGCCGGTGGCGGCGTCGGCAAACAGGATCTGCACGTCGCGGGCGCGGACGTCGCGGCCGTTGATACGATAGACCGAGCCCGCCTCGCGCTCGATGCGGCGGGAGATTTCCAGGGTCTCGCGATCGTTCACGGCCGAAGGCGCCGTACGATCGGCATTGTCGATCGTCATCACCACTTCGGCATGGTTGCGCGCCGGGCGGCTGCCGGAACCGGCGAAGATCACCGCGTCCATGTCGGCGGCGCGCAATGATTTGTGCGAAGTCTCGCCCATCGCCCAGCGCAACGCCTCGACCAGGTTGGATTTGCCGCAGCCGTTCGGCCCGACGATGCCGGTCAGTCCCGGTTCGATCACGAAATCAGTGGGTTCAACGAACGACTTGAAACCGTGGAGGCGAAGGCGCGTGAGTTTCATGAACAAGCTTCTTCCATTGGCGGGGCGCGAATCTCCCTGCCGGGACAATACCATAGAAGGCAATGTCGGTGTGTGGGGAGAAGCCTAGAACAGGATGACTTTTCTTCGAAGCGTCATCCCGTTCTATCTTTTTGTTGGAGCATGATCTTTTCGGAAAACCAGTGCCCACTTTTCCGGATCATGCTCTATGCGCCTCTCTGGACTGCGACAATGGCGAGGCCGGGGCCGGGGGGCAACGCCGCCGACGGCTTTTCCCAAGGGATTTATCAAGGGATTTATCGAGGTTTTTGTGGGGCTTACGGGACCGCATCGATCCCGGTTTCGAATCAGCTCTTCAAGAAAGATTTGATCTTCTTGTCGAATTCCTCAAACGACGTTTCGCCCTTGATCTTCTCGCCATTGACAAAGAAGGTCGGCGTCGAATCGACCTTCAGCACCTCGCCAGCGTATTTCTGGTCGGCGGTGATCTTTTCGAGCAGCGCCTGATCCTTGAGGCAGTCCTCGACGGCCTGCTGGCTGAGACCGGCCTGCTTGCCGATCCGCGTCAGGGTCTCGGTGGTGTTCTTCGCCACCCAGTCGTTCTGCTGCCTGAACAGGAGGTCGACGACCGCGAAATATTTGCCGGCGTCGTCCTTGGCGATGCAGCGCGCCAGCATCGCGCCGGCGGCGGCTTTGACGTCGAGCGGGAATTCGCGGAACACATAACGTATCTTGCCGCTGTCGATATATTCCGACTTGATCTTGGGAAACACGACCGCGTTGAAGGCCGCGCAATGCGGGCAGGTCATCGAGGCGAATTCGGTGACCGTCACCGCCGCGTTGGCCGGGCCAAGCGCCATGTCCGGCAACGACACCGGCTTGGCGACATCGGCCGGGCTCTGCGCCATGGCGCCAGCGATCAGCCGCAGCGGCGAGAAAGCCAGGGCGGCAAGTCCGGTCAGCGAAAGGAGGGTCGTGAAGGCGCGGCGCGTGATGATCAACGGTCTGCTCCTGATCGGCGCTTTCACGCCCAAAGGTTCCAAAGCAAGGGTCCCACGGAATGAGCCGTTCGCTAGCTTGAAACGACCATCATGGCAATGGCGCCTTGCCGCCGTCGGGCTTGGCGGAAGGCTCAATTTCGCTTGATTGAGGCGCCAAGCCGCGCCAGCGCCGCGCGCAGTTCCTCGTCCTCGACCGAGGACAGGGTTTTGGCGACCTCCGCCACCGATTCCGGGTCCAGCGCGCTGGGGACAGCGGGCCGATCCCGGCGCGACAGCGGCGCCTGCCGGAGCGCCAGCCGTCCCACCGCGCTCCATCCGAAGAAGCGGTTGACGCGCTGCAGGATCACGTCGGAGGCGTGCTGGATCTCCAGCGCCATCGGGCCCTCGACGCGCAGCACCAGCGTCGCCGGTTCCTGGCTCTGTCCCTCGACCGGCCGCGGCCATTGGATTTTGAGCGGTTCGGAATGCGCCGCGATCTCGGAACCGGCAATCTCCGCCCAGCGCGTCACCAGCTCGCGCGCGGCAAATCCCTGCTTGGCATAGGCGTCGGAAAACACGTCGCTGAGCAGGACGGAGAGCGGTTTTGCCGAGGTTCGACCGGGTTTTACCATGGGGCCTTATAGCACCGCCAGAGATCGCTTAAGGAACCATTTCGGTCGTCATGGCCGGGCATAGCCGTCCGAAGGACGGCGTCGCTTCCGCTCGCCTATGCCCGGCCATCCACGTCTTAAGCTGCCTTACAAAAGAAAGACGTGGATGCCCGCGACAAGCGCGGGCATGACGTGGAGAGAATGGCGACGGAAGGGATAGAGTGTCCGAATGGTTTCGTCCGCCACCGTCTACAAGCGCAAGCCGAGCGAGTCAGAGCAGCCTGCGGCTTCCGACCGCCCCGCGCTGCTGCTTGCATGGTACGACCGCCATCGCCGAAAACTGCCGTGGCGGCCGCCAGCCGGCGAACGCGCCGATCCCTATCGCGTGTGGCTGTCGGAAATCATGCTGCAGCAGACCGGCGTCAAAACCGTCGCTCCCTATTTCGAGAAATTTCTGGCGCGCTGGCCCGATGTCGGCGCGCTCGGCCGTGCCTCGCAGGACGATGTTTTGCGGATGTGGGCCGGGCTTGGCTATTATTCGCGCGCGCGCAATCTGCATGCCTGCGCGGTCAAGGTGGTGCGCGAGCATGGCGGCGTCTTTCCGGATAGCGAGGCAGGCCTGCGCGCGCTGCCGGGGATCGGGCCCTATACGGCGGCCGCGATCGCGGCGATCGCGTTCGACCGCCGCACCATGCCGGTCGACGGCAATATCGAGCGTGTGGTGTCGCGCTTGTTCGCAGTCGAAGCGCCGCTGCCACAGGCGAAGCCGCTGATCCAGCAATTGGCGGCGATGCTGCTCGGCACGTCTCGCGCCGGCGACGACAAGGCTCGCGCCGGCGACGAGAAGTCTCGCGCCGGCGATAGCGCGCAGGCGCTGATGGATCTGGGCGCCTCGATCTGCACCCCGAAGAAGCCGGCCTGCGCGCTGTGCCCCTTGAACGAGGGTTGCACCGCACACCTGCGCGGCGATCAGGAGATTTTTCCGCGCAAGCTTGCGAAGAAGACCGGCGCGCTGCGCCGCGGCGCGGCCTTCGTTGTCACGCGGGGCCTGGATCTATTGGTGCGCACCCGGCCCGAAAAAGGCCTGCTCGGCGGCATGACCGAAGTGCCGGGCTCGGACTGGCTGGCCGGACAGGACGACAAGGCCGCGCTGAGGCAGGCGCCGGGGTTGAAGGGCGTGGTGCGCTGGCATCGCAAGGCCGGCGTCGTCACCCATGTTTTCACGCATTTCCCGCTGGAACTTGTGGTTTACACCGCGCGCGTGGCCGCGCGCACGCGCGCCCCGCAGGGCATGTGCTGGGTGCCGATCGCAACCTTGCAAGGTGAGGCCTTGCCGAACGTCATGCGCAAGACGATCGCCCATGGGCTCGGCCATTAGCTTTCATCTGTACGATCCTCCTGACACCACGCTGTCAGCAGGGGTGGGCTAATGGGGGGCAAATGGAGGCTCGCCATGATCAGTACCGCGCTCGACAATCTTCCTGCGCCGCCGTCCGCCAAGCTGCTTGGCTGGCACCTCATCGATGCAAAGCCGAAGGAGGGTTGGATCAAGGTCGGCTTTGACGGCAAGGCGGAGTTTTGCAACCCGGCCGGTTTTGTGCAGGGCGGGCTTCTGTCGGCGATGCTCGACGACACCATGGGTCCGGCCGTCATGGTCATGACCGAGGGAAAGCTCTACACCACGACCATCAGCTTGACGGTGAATTTCCTGGCCCCGGCAAAGCCCGGGCCGATCACGGCGGAAGCGAAGGTCACGCAGCTCGGCAAGACCATCGCCTTTGTCGAGGGCAGGCTGATGGCGGAGGATGGAACCTTGCTCGCGACGGCCAGCGTGAGTGCACGGCTGATCGAGGCCGCAAAAGCCATCCGCTAGCGCGCCTTTGCCCGCGGACCCTGGCCTGGCGCACGGGCTCGGTCGTTAGCTTTCGTTTGACGCGTTTTCTTCACGCGAACCGGTAAACGCTATGGGCTCCTGACACCACGCTGTCAGCAGGCCTGCGCTAGGGAAGGGGCCAAACGGAGGCCTCCCGATGAGCTCGTTAGCTGTCGTCGTTCGCAATATTCTCTCCATGGTTCAAATTTGGCGGGCGCGCGCACGCTCCCGCCGAGAGCTCGCAGCGCGGAGCGAGGATGAACTGCAGGATATGGGAACCTGCTGGTCGTCGATATCAGACGAGGTCGGCAAGCCGTTTTGGCGTGCGTGACGGCTGCCTTGGTCTGACTGCGTCATAATCGGCTTATCCCCTCATCCTGAGGAGCTTGCGCAAGCAAGCGTCTCGAAGGACGAGGCCCGGAAGCAGGCAGCGTGGCCTCATGGTTCGAGACGGCGCATGCGCGCCTCCTCACCATCAGGGTTTAATGACGCGGTAGGATTAGGCCGCCCGGCGCTTGGTCCGATCCAGTTCGCGGCCGGTTTCCAGCATCAGCCTGCGCAGCCAGATCGAGCCGGGGTCCATCTGGGCGCGGGTCGGATAAAACATGAATTGCTCGTCGATCCCGGGATCGAACGGCGGGGTGACTGAAACCAGCGACAATTGCTTCGACAATGCGGCGATCAGCCGTCGCGGCACGAAGGCGACGAGATCGGTGCGCGCGGCAACATGCAGCGCCTCGATATAGCCGGGCACCACCAGCGCGATCCGCCGTTCGATGCCCTTGGTGTGCAGCCAGGCGTCGATCAGGTCCTCGTTCCGGCCGCGGATGATGACGGCGACGTGCCTTGCCTCGAGGAAGACGTCGCGCCGCTTCAGCCTTGTGCCGGCGGGGTGGCCGCCGCGTACCGCGAGCGCATCGCTGTCGATATAGAGCCGCTGGCGGTGAAAGCCGCCGAACGCATTGCCGATCGAGATCACGAGATCGATGGTGCGGGCGAACTCGGCGCCGAAGATGGCGGGACCGCGCCATGGCACCACCTCGATCCGCACATTCGGCGCGGCTTGCGTGATCTTCGCCATCAAGGGCGGCATCAGCAGCTCGACCGCGAGATCGGGCATCATCAGGCGAAATTGCCGCTCGCTGCTGGCGGCGTCGAATGCATCCGGGACGAACAGTCCGCGCACATGGTCGAGCGCCTGTGCCAGGGGCCCGCGCAGTCCCTGCGCCCGCGGCGTCAGCTCCATGCGCGCGCCGTTGCGCACCAGCAGCGGATCGCCGATCAGATCGCGCAGCCGCGCCAGCGCGTGGCTTGTCGCCGGCTGCGACAGGCCGATCCGCAGTGCGGCGCGGCTGACGCTGGCTTCCTTGAGCAGCGCGTCAAGCGCGACCAGCAGATTGAGGTCGAGCGAAGTCAAATTCATAAAATGAATATATATCATATCAGCTATCGATTGGAAGAATGAATGGCCGCGCCGCTATGATTGAGCATTCGTCAATCGAAATGGAGACATCCCATGAGCGTCGCCGCCAATAAGAAGCTGATTGAAGAGATTTTTGCCGCCGCGGGAAGTCCCGATCCGGCGGTGCGTGACCGATCGCCGTTCATCGCTAGTCTGGCCGATGATGCCAAATGGGTGGTGACCGGCCAACATTCGTGGTCGCGCGCATTCACCGGCAGGGAATCGATCATGAACGATCTGCACGGTAACTTCCGCTCGCTGCTGGTCGAGCGGCCGCGAACGATCGCGCATCGCTTCATCGCCGATGGCGACCACGTGGTGGTCGAGGCGCGCGGCGATAACCTCACCAAGGCAGGGACTCGCTACGACAACGACTATTGTCTGGTGTTCCGGCTGGAGCACGGCAAGATCAAGGAGATCAGGGAATATTGCGACTCGGTGCTGGCCGAAAAGGCGCTCGGGCCGTTTCCCGGAAAAGCGTAGGGCGGATTAGCCGTAAGGCGTAATCCGCCATCTCGACGGCGTCATGGCGGATTACGCGAAGACGCTAATCCACCCTTCTGTAACGGGCCTCGATCAGTCAATCCCTTTTTTGCGTTGTCCGCTCGCCGGGGTCTCGCTTCTGTACGGGGTCGGCGCAAGGCCGCCACCTGATGGGGTTGGAGAGGATAGGTCGACCAATCTACGGACGCGTGGTCGTGATGCCACTGGCGGATTAGCGGTCTGGCCTGATCCATCGTCCCGGCGAAGGGACTTCGCTTCGAGAAGGCCTGGTGTCGTGACCCGCCCGAAAACTGTTGCGTGTCTCCTGTTAGGTTGCCGCAGCCGCGGCGTTGAAGGGGGTTCCGTCGGCGAGCATGCGGTGCATGATCACCGCAAGTCGGCGCGCGAGCGCCACTTTGGCCTTGCTCATGCCGGCGCGCCTGGCGATCCGCATCGCCCAGCTCTTCAATTGCGAACAGCCTTTGATCGGCTTGGTCAGCATGAGATGGGCGGCCTCGTAGAGCGCCGTGCGCACCGAGCCGTCGCCGATCTTGCTGATCCGGCCAGTGTAGTCGGTCTCACCGGATTGATGCTTCTTCGGGGTCAGCCCGAAGTGCGCTCCCACCTGCTTCGACGATTTGAACCGTCCCGGATCGTCGATGGCGCTGGCATAGGTGAGTGCGATGATCGGGCCGACCGCCGGGACTGACGTCAGAAGCCGTGCCTGCGTGTCGGATCGTACCATCTTGCGGGTCTGCTTCTCGAAAGCCGTGAACTCCTTCCGCAGCGACTCACGCACTGCCAGCAGCGCATCGGCGATTCTCTGAAGATGCGGGTGGTCTGTGACAAGTTCATTGATCCGTCCTGCAAACTCCCGCTCCGTCGTCTTGCCGACGTTAAGACCGAAGCCGCGCAGGATCCCGCGCAGGCTATTCTCCACGTCGCGAAGCTTCGATTGCACCAACTTGCGGGCCGTCAGTGTTGCCCGTCTCTTGCGCGCTCAGCGACTTGCAATGCACCGGTCGGAACCAGCCCAGCCGCATCAGCTGCGCAATCCCGCGCGCATCATTGCGATCAGACTTTACCGGCATCGCCTTGAATGCGTCACGCACGTGCCGCGTCTCCAGCAGCTCCACGGCAAGCCCGGCCGCCTTCATCGCCGCAAACAGCCACTGCGACAATGGCCCGGCCTCCAGCCCGATCCGCTCAAGGTCAAAACCCAGTGAACTGAACCAGGCGATCAATGCCTCTGGCTCACTCGCCACCCTGGCCTCGCGCAAAATCTTGCCATTTGCGTCAATAACACACGCGCTTGAGCATTCCAATGACACGTCGATTCCGGCATACTGGTTCATGGTCGTTCCTCAATGATGCTTGGAGCAGGCTTGCCTGACTCCGTTCAACACCATCAATCTGAGGGACGACCGCCCATCTGCCTAGACCAGCCGCGAGCGAGCGCGCTACCACATAGCGCCGTAGCGAGTGAGCGGCTGCCCGACCTAGGCTGGCCCGTTACCCCATCTACGCACTGCGGCAGGCCAATCCGCATGGCGGCGCGGCTGACGCTGGCTTCCCTGAGCAGCGCGCCGAGCGCGACCAGCAGATTGAGGTCGAGCGAAGTAAAATTCATATAATGAATATATATCATATCAGATATCGATTGGAAGAATGAGCGGCCGCGCCGCTATGATTGGCGAAGGCCAATCAATGGAGCAACAACCGATGAGCGCTGCAGAGAACAAGAAGCTCGTACAACAAGTATATGCCGACGCCGCCAACCGCAGCGGCACGACATTTATCGACAACCTGGCCGACGACGCGATCTGGATCGTGACCGGGCAATATTCGTGGTCGCATGAATTCAGGGGACGCGACGCCATCCTGAACGGCCTGATGGGTCACTTCCGCTCATTCTTCGCTGAGCGGCCACGCACGGTCGCGTTTAATTTCATCGCCGAGGGCGACTATGTCGTGATTGAGTCGCGCGGCGACAATGTCACCAAAGCGGGGCCGCGCTACGACAACCAGTATTGCATGGTGTACCGGATCGAGAACGGCAAGATCAAGGAAATCAAGGAATATTGCGATTCGACACTGGTCGAGCGCGTGCTCGGGCCGTTTCCGGAGCAGCGAAAGCGCGCCGCGGGATGAGACGCCGGCCCGCGCTTGCGGCCAGTAATTCGTTCCGCCTGAATTAAGTTGTCATTTTAGTCGGCTATGCTGGAGGGGAGCGTCAACTGGGAGAAATTAAATTCATGAGCAAGCCATCGAAGGAATTTTTGAATCCAAAGACTCTGATCCCGCCGGGCCCGGCCGGCTATTCGCACATCGCCAAGGTCAATAGCGGAGCGATCGTCTATCTTTCCGGCCAGGTCCCGAGCGATGCGTCCGGCAAGATGGTCGGCGAGGGTGATTTCGAGGCGCAGGTCGAGCAGATCTTCGCCAATCTCAAGATCGCGGTCGAAGCCGCCGGCGGCACCATGGCGGATATCGTCAAGCTGAATTATTACCTGGTCGCCGAGGTCGACCCAGCCATCGTGCCGAAGCTTCGTCCGATACGCGATCGCTATCTCAATGTCGAAAATCCGCCGGCGAGCACCTTCGTCGTCGTCAGCCGCCTGATGCGGCCGGGCTGGCTGATCGAGATCGAGGCGGTGGCTGCGCTCGATGCGTGACCGTCATTCCGGGGCGCGCGTAAGCGCGAACCCGGAATCTCGCGCAACAACCTCGAGATTCCGGGTCCGCGCGAAGACGCGCGTCCCGGAATGACGGTGCAGCCTCACGCCGCCTTGGTCTTGAGGTGGCCGAACATGATATGGCGCGCCTCGTCGTCCATCTCGGCCTTGAAGGTGAACTTGTCCTTCAGCGCGATCGCGCGGGCCGCGGCCGGCCGCGCCGACACCTCGTCGACCAGCCGCTTCACGTTGGGATATTTTTGGTAGACGTCGTCGCCGAGCGCGAAGGGAGCCATGCGCGCCCAGCCCCAAAACGCCATATCGACGATGGTGTAGGTATCGCCGACCATGTAGCGGCTCCTGGCGAGGTGATCGTCGAGGATCTTGTAGTGGCGATGGGCTTCGTACTGATAGCGGTTATGCGCGTATTCGAGGTCCTTGGGCGCGAAATGCTTGAAATGCACCGCCTGGCCGGAATAAGGGCCGAGACCGGTCGCGACGAACATCAGCCATGACAGCGTCTGGGCGCGGCTCTTGGGCGTATTGGCGGGCAGGAATTTTCCGGTCTTCTCGGCGAGATAGAGCAGGATGGCGTTACTGTCGAACACGAACACGCCGTCATCGTCGATCGCCGGCACCTTGCCGTTGGGGTTTACTTTAAGGAATTCCGGCTTGAACTGATCGCCCTTGCGGGTATCGACCGGCACCAGCTCGTAAGGAAGGCCGGACTCTTCCAGAAACAGCGCGACCTTGTTCGGGTTTGGCGCGCCGTTGAAGTAGAATTTGAGCATCAAAATCTCCCTTGGTTCTTGTTGCCGAGAAAATCGGGACGTGGCGGCATGGCCGCGGGCGGGCATTTTCCATGCTCAAATTTTGACGAAAAGCGCAACCGACGAGTTCGTGAGGAGGCTGGGGCTATGAAAATAATACTCAGAGCATGCAAACCCACTGCGTTCGGTACATGCCAATCGCGTGAGCGGCGCCACGAGTTAGATCAAGCGTAACCCCGCGCGTAAATGGGCCGCGGTCATTAATCACCACAGTAACAGACCTCCCGTTCTGAGGATTCGTCACCGTTACCCGCGATCCGAAAGGCAGCGTGCGATGCGCGGCCGCATACCCGCTGGGATCGAACCTCTCGCCATTCGCCGTCCGCCGCCCTGAGGCATAGAATGTCGCGACGACATGCTGCCCCGAACAAGTTTCGTGAGGTCTGGAGTGCGCGAAGAACCAAGCGAAGCCCCGACCGTGAGCCTGCGCGGACGACGTGATGAGCCCCGCCAGAGCCAATCCAAAGATGCAAAAAGATGGACGCATTGACCCTTCCGCCTGCACCCTTAACACTTTCCCCAAAGCACGGACTTAAT
>Ga0210406_10000662_pt1 | contig 46019 bp, 71 predicted proteins | sample IncBWC30MmetaG_FD_155454 | JGI IMG/M metagenome (GOLD analysis project Ga0210406, IMG submission 155454) | Forest soil microbial communities from Barre Woods Harvard Forest LTER site, Petersham, Massachusetts, United States - Inc-BW-C-30-M | ecosystem: Environmental > Terrestrial > Soil >...
GCGCGGCGAGGTCCGGGGGGCTTTGGGTGGCGTTGGCAGGAGCCATCGGCGGCTGTGGCTGTGGCGGGCCTGTAGAGGGGGCCCCACTCGGCCCGCCACTCGCCGCGCCACCGGGAGGAGGTGGCGCATTCGGATTCGGATTGGGGTCAGGACCGCCTGGGTTGAGGGTGCGCGTGATCTGATCCCCAGGATTGCCGTACATCAGGCTGAGAAGCTGTTGGCCGATCATTGCTGGGCCCCTGCCTGCGGTCGCAGTTTGTTCAAGGTGTCGAAGAAGCCCTGGTTGGAATAATTGCCCGCGCCGGTGCCGCCGCCTTTATTGTTGGACAAGAAGGCATCGAGGACCGAGGGCTGGTTGGTGATCGGCTGCGATTGCGGCACCGTCGCCCCCGGCATCGTTATCGGGCCAGGGTTGGCCAACAGCGACAGAGCGTGCTGATAGGAATTGTCCTGGGTCGGCGGCGCGGCGGCCTGCGGTGCGGCGGCCTGAGGGGCGTTTTGCTGCTGGATCTGCTGGATCGCATAGGCCGGATTGATCTGCCAACTCGTGGGTGCGTTCTGGCCAGCCATCTGACCAGCCTGATACTGGCCGCCGCCGGTGTACTGGCCGCCACCACCCTGGACAAATTGCGGAATGTTCGATTGTTGCGGCGCAGCGGCCGCAGCAGGGGCGGAATTGAGCGTCAGCCCTGGCGTGCTTGGCCCGGCTTGGATCGGTCGCCCGAGCGCATCGGTGGGCGTCCCGGCATAGGACGTTCCCTGAATTCCATTGGGGAATTGGCTGTAGGGGTTGGGCCCATACATGTCGCCGGCCATCATGGCCATGTTGAGGGCGGCGTTTCTGTCGTTAGCCATCTCAGATGCCCATTGAATTGAGGGTGGTGCCAGGGATCTGCGGGCCCGCCACGCCCGCGCCATAGGGTCTGGACGACCAAGTCAGGGGCTTGGCGGATTGCTCCAGCACCTGCCCGAGGAGCGCCTGTCCGGCCTGCGCTTGACTGCCTTGGGTGTCCTGCGCGGCAGACGACAGCATCGCCGACGATTGCGGGACCGGCGCGGCCTTGGCGATCTGATCCCCGAGACTACCGAGCCCGCCACCCTTGGTCTCATCCCCCTTGGTGAGAGAGGCCAATGCACCACCGACATCGCCCTTTTTCGCAGCTTCTGCGAAATCCTGCGCACCGGATGTCGCGGGAGGGGCCGGCGCGGCCCCAGGCTGGTTTGGTCCCTGGGTTGGAGCGCCGGTCGGCAAAGGAGCCGCCGGTCCGGTGGTCCAGACCGGCTCGTTGGTCTTAGGATCAAGCCGGCCCGCCTGCGAGCCCTGGACGTAGCGCCCCTGCCAATTGTTGGTGGCTGGTCGCTCGTAGCCGATCCCTTCGGCCACCGAGCCGGTCCACAGCCGCGTGGCGTCGGCGGCGGTGGTGGCGTTGGCTTTGACCCGATCGAGCTCGCCTTTGTAAAGACCGTCGATCTCATTGTTGAAATGGGCCAATTGCGCCCGCGGATCGTTCCACGTCGTGCCCATGCCCTTGGCGGTGTTTTCGAGCGCGGCGAAGCGCGTCCCGTTCCACTGCCCGAACCCATACGACTTGCCGCCGTCGCCGTGCGAATTGGGATCGAGCGCGGTGCCGCTTTCCCCCATCAGCGAATAGAGGACGCCCATCGCTTGCTGCGAATTGAGCCCGCGCGAGATCAGCGACTTGTAGACCTCAGTGCGGAGATCGAAGCCTGGAGGATTGGGATTCCTCGCGTCGGCCGCCGCGCTCTGGGCGGCGACGGTGGATGCGTCGACCATCAGGCAAGCGCTCCCCTAAACTTGGTGTTGGAGAGGCCGCCGAGCGCCTTGGCTCCGGCGCGCGGCATGGTGGTGGCCGCGCCAAACGCCTTCTTGGGCGGCATGAACGAGGCCAGGGTGCGCGGCGCGAGCGATTTTATGCCGGCGGCCACCAGGGGCGAGGACGGCGGCGTGCCGGCGTTCAATTGCTTGATGGTGCCGCGCCCGAGCTTGGTTGCGGCCTTCTGGTTGAGGATCGCCTCGCCTGGCGTGAGCAAGGCCGGCACACTATCGGTGCCCATGGCCAGCGCGCCAGGAACCTTGGGCGACGACGGGACTTTGGCGATGCCGTTGGCAAAGCCGGAGACGAAAAAGCCCTGACTGGGCGCGTTCCATCCCGGCGGCATGTCGGGCGCTTTCGGCGCGGACGAATCCTGGCCGCCTAGAGCCTTGGCCAAATGGCCGCCGCCGAGCACCTTGCCGAGCCCGCCCATCACCGAGCCATCGGCTGGCTGGACATCCTCCGTCCCTTCCTCGTAGCCGCGCACGCCCGCGGCGGCCATGATCGAGGGATCGACGGTGAGTTTGCCGCCCTGGCGTTGAGTCGCGCCTGGGTACTTCTTTCGGACCTCCTGGGCCATAGGACCGACCACTTTCGGGTACGACTTTGGATCCCCTTTGTAGCGAAAGGCGTGCAGCATCAGGCCGGTCTTGGGATCCTTGCCGACCTTGGTGACGTCGGTCTTCATATCTTCGTCCGAAGCCGGCTTGAAGAAGCCCGAGAGATCCTGCAGGCCGCCGAGGGCAAGCGCGCCCCAGTTGGTCGGCGTTTGGGTCTGAGTGTTCGACGTGCCGGTGCTCATGGTGTCGTGCGGCGTCATCCCGAGCGCCGAGAGAAGCGTGGCCAATTGCTGCTGCGGGTATGAATTGGCCTGCTGGAATTTAGCCATCTGGGCGTTGATTTGATCTTGCGCCTGGGATTGCTGGCCCGCGCCGGCCTGTGACAGCATGGTGAAGTTGGCGGCGTTGGCGCGGGTTTGCGAATCGCCCAAATTGGCCAATCCCTGGCTGGCCAGGATGTCGGAATTGATCTTGGCCTGCTGGGCCTGCTGGTTGCCCTGCTGCGCGGCAAGCGTGCGATTGATGTCGCCTGTCGCGCCGGCCTGCGCCTGTTGGAAGTTGGCTTGATTCAGGCCAGCTGCCATCTGACCGATATTCATGGCCCCTTGAGCCTGGGCCACACCTTGTTGGACCCCCTGACGAGAACCACCAAATGCCCCCGCAGCATTCGCAGCATTGCCTTGTTGATTCTGCGATAGCGCGTTTTGCTGTTGCATTAACGGCAAAGTATTGTTGATAACAGACTGAGTAAAGGGATTCATATAAGGACTAAGATTAGTATTGGCCAATTGCCCTGCGGTTACGTTGCTAGGAGTTTGACCGATCGAATTGAGAAAACCAGCCTGCGCGCCGGCATATTGATCTTGGCCGACGTTGCCGCTCGACGCCGCCAAATTCCACGCTTGTTGGGTTTGCGGAGAAGTGCCCGCAACCATCTGGCCCTGGTACTGCTGCAGTGGCTGGTTAGCGACTTGTTGGGCAAAAGCGTAGTTTTGCTCACCAGCCTGGGTCACCCATTGCGGGATCGAGTTGACCTGTTGCGTCTGGGTGCTTTGGGTGGATTCGCCGCTACTCATCACACACCCTCTGGTAAACGAAAGACCGCGCCTTGACCTTCCACCCTCGTCGCTGCGCGTCGTTCAGCCATCCCTTGCGACCATAGGCCGTGATCACCTTTGCGCCAATCTCAAAGGCGTACATCACCACCCTATCGTGCAGAATACGGAGGTCATCGATACTGCCAACGACGGCGAAGATCTCCAGCGATCGCCCACGCGGATGATCCATGACCCGCGTGATGGCCCAAGAATCCCCCTCTGCAAACGACTGCATCCGACCATCGGCGATCGCACTGAGAATGTCGTGCAACGTGTATAAACCGCCCATCCGAGCGAGAACACGTTCCAGCTTGCGATGGTAAGGGTGGATCATCGCGCCCGCCTCGCCCAGATCGAACCGTAAACAGTGCATGTTCCAGAGGGGAAGCTCAGTGAGGCATAGAGATAATAGGTCGTATTCACCGTCACGTTGACCCGGCAGGGACTGATCGACCGCATCTGACCCCCGCCTGCCAGGGCGATATTCTCAGTGACGCGCGTCAGGCCGATCGAAGTCTCAGCCGGGATCGTGGCGCTGACATTGGTGATGCCGGCCTGCAGGTTGGTTGCGCTGACCCCGACAGCAAACCAGGCGTTGCCCTGAACGTCCCAATCACCGGGAGTCAGATTGATCGTCGCAATGTTGACACCGATGCCGGTCGTTAGCGTGAGTGCCGCGGTCGAAAGCCTAAGCGCCGAAATCACCTCGCCCACTTGACCCAGCGACGCATTCGAGCCGTTGGTAACGCCGACAACGCCGCCAGACGGCGTGATCGGACCAGTAATGACTCCACCACTCAACGGCAAATAATTACCGGGATTGATCGGCACTCCGGTTCCGATGGTTGGTTTGCTCGGCTGACCGCTGCCGGGCCTCACCGGCGCAATCGTGGCAATCCCGGCCGTGTTGATGCCAAGCTCGTAAATCGGCGGTATCGCTCCCGCTGTAGCGTCATAAGCCTGCAGCATCACCCCCGGCGCAGCGGAATTGGCCGACAGTTTGTCGCGAAACCCATTGCGGCACCACACGCTGAAAGTGCGCAGATAACGCGACAGCGTGTCGCTGACATCCGGCATGTTGGGCAATTCAGGCGGCGGCTGGTCCGTTGGCGCAGTGGGTTGATTCGCCATCAGCGATCCCCTCGCGCCACCGCGTCGATCAAATGCTGACCGATCGTGAACGGTTGAATGGTCGTGCTGCCAACATCGATGCGCAACCGCACATCACGCCCGGTGGTGCGAAGATCGACATAACCGTCCGAACGCACTGGGCGCGGCGGCGATTGAATCTCCGCATTGCCTAAAGATCGGCTATTCCTGTAAAATAAGCTGTAGCGCAAGTTGGCGATCGCGAACGCCGCAGCATTGTCGTCAGTCGGATCGAGCGCCTCGACGTCGGGCAACAACTGTTTCACCGTCATCAGCTTGTCGCCCAAATTGAGATCGAACGTTTCGGCGAACGGCAGCACCACCGGCATCGAAGCGTTGACATAGCTGGTTGCGCCAAAGATCTCATGCTGAATGGCGACATAGTCGTCGGCGAACAGAGGATGACTGGTGTAGCTCGACGTCATCCCGGCCGAACGCGATTGCTGAACTTGCGCCCACCAACCTTCGGCATAATTGTAAACCACAGCCCGCGTGTTGAATGGGCTGTTCAGGGTGGGGAAAAACCACCACCACTCTGAATACTCACCCAGGTGACAGGCGAACGATAATTGACGCACTGCGGTTGGATCAAAATTGTCATCCATCCATGGCCGAACCATACACTTGACCGGCAGCACCGAGGTGCCGTCATAGCTGTAGGGGCCCTGTTCGCTCATCCACAGCACCATGGACGACGTCGTTGCCACCGATTGTGATGACCAGGGCGTCGTGCCGTCGCAGAGCTCGACGTAGTTGTAGATATAAGGAAATCCCAAGAATCGAGAAAAATAGGTTTTCTTGCTGGTCCAAAACAAAGTGCCAAAGCGACCAGCGACCGCCGTGATGATTGGTGAAGCCGGCTCGATGTCGAGAAAACCAGCCTGCGACGTCACCGAGGCATAATCCCACGCGCCAGGGTTCTCTTGATCGCACCACGCGAACCGGCGCGAGGGCGCATTGATCGGACCCCCCACCGTACCATCGTTGTAAGAGCCAAAAATCACCAGGAACCTTTCCTGAGTGACGACGAAACAACGCCCGCTGGGCACCGGACCGCGGCCGCTTGCAGGCGGCTGCACCACCGCGACATTGCCGCTGAACCGCAGCGAGTCGGACGCCCCAGCGCTGGCAAAGGCAGAATTCGCCGACAGAACGACGAGCGCACCGCCGCTGATGGTGATGGCGTCGTTCGATCCTACGCTGGCGAACGTGACCGGCGCGGCCAATGTCAGGACATTGCCGGTAAATTGCAGGGAGTCCGCCGCCCCCGAACTGGCAAAAGCAGCGTTCGCGGTCAACGCCAGAGTAAAATTGCTAAACCTGATGCCATCGCTGGTTCCAAAACTCGCGTGCAACGCGGGGGCAGTCAGCGTCAATGTGTTGCCGGTGTAGCTCGCTATCGTGCCGATAAAAAGATTGCCAAGAGAAACATCGATGACGTTCATTCCCGCCACGACGCCACTCTGCGCCGGACCGGCCATGGTGATCGTTGTCGATGAGGTTGTGAATGCCGCCGCCGCCGATTGTGGACCGAACAAACCTCCTGCCGTCGTCGGATAAGACTGAACAGTGCCTATGGTTTGAGACGTGGTGTTGTCGAAGACCGTCATGCCTGGCAAAATCCAACCAGGGTTTGGCCCAGGCATGGGGATTTTGGAAGTCAGGGCGTTGAACGCCGCTCCAGCTGGAGCGCTGTTTGTGACCGGAGCATAGGTCGAAACCTGACCCATCTGCAGTCCGTTGGTCGTATCCAGCACATTCATCCCAGCAACGATTCTGCCTGGATTGGGCGGCATAGCGATCTGTGTCGCCCCACTTGCCCACGGACCCGCCGCGGTCAGCGCGCGATTGTCGGCCGCGATGCTTTGCACCGTGCCGAGCGTCTTACTGGTGGTCAGGTCGTAAGCCGTGTTGCCGGCGACAATCAGGGCAGGCATCGCAGCGATGTAAATATTGGGCGAAGTGGTAGTGAAAGCCGCCGTTGCAGAAACAGTGACCTGACCTGGCGATCCGGCCGCTGGATCCCACATCAGCAATCGCCCATCGACCGATGTCATCGCGTACAATATGCTGCCGAAATTATCCAAGGAATAAGCGTCTGGAATTTTGGTAATGGCGACACTGCCAGGAATCGAACGCGGCGTGCCGTAGGTGCTATCGTTGTAGGAGCCGTCGCCAAAACCACCCACCAATCCACTAGGAACAGCAAAAGGTGGTATCGGGCTGATCTCGAGGAGCGTCCCGCCCGTATCGACGTAGAGATTCGACTCGCAGAGATAGGCAATGCGGTACTGGCCAGAAAGGTCATACCAGCCTTTGATCATCTTGCAGCGGCTGGCGAACCGATATTGCTCGACCCCATTGACGATGTTGGAAAGCTTCGCTTGGCCGCCCATCGGCTGCATCTGGCCCTCACGCCAACGCATCAGATTGACTTCCGACCAATTGGACGAACGCATTTTCTTCGTCGCCTTGGCAACGACGCCCGGTGGAATCTCGATCGGTTTAAAACCAGTGCTCATTGATAGCGCACGATGTAGTTGAGGGTGACATAAGGCGGCACCGGAATCGTCACCGCCGTGCCCGAACCAGCGTTGTTGGTGGTGTTGATCCCAGTCACTGCGGCATTGACGTTGACCGCCGGTTGTGCCGCCGCCAGATTGGCATAGCCGGTGCCAATGACGGCATGCACGGCGGGTTGCGCGGTCGAGGTTGTAATGGTTGCGAGAGAGTAGGATGCGCCGCCGTTGGTCAGACCACTGCCCGATCCTATAGCTGACTGGAATGTGTGGTTATGCGCGTCTTGATACGATCCGCCGTCTGGATGCGCGTGACCTTGATCACCATGGTTATGGGCTGGCTGAGATGCGCCATGCGTATGGCCGCCAGGAGGTTCGGTGATGGTGTGGGCGTGCGCCGGTAGATTAGCGGTTGCCAAAGTCACCGTGGAGGAGCCGCCAGTCTTACCGACCGGATTGGTGCCAACACCGCGTGGAAAAACATCTTTCAGGTTTGGCAGATTGAAGTTTGCGCCGGCCCCACCATGCGCATAACCGAAAACCGCAAACAGAGCATCGTAGGTGCCGCCAGTCGTCGGCAGCGAACGGCCATCACAGATCAGCCAGTTGGCAGGTGCGGTCGCACCGCCAAACATGACGATCGAACCGATCGGCATACCCGCCTGCTTATTCGCCCAAGCCACAGCATCGATCTTGTCGGTGGTGGCGTTGAGCGTCACCCCCCAAGTGTTGGCGCTCGCGCCTGGGTCCGGCTTCGTCCAACCAAAATTAACGGTGGTAGTTTCAGCCATTGCAAAGCTCCGATTCTTCCCAATCGGCCGGATCACATGGCTCATGCGGCGTCCATAGGGACGACGGAGGCGATTCAGACGAGTTCCAGGGCGGCGGCGGACAAGGCGCTTCCGCCGTCCACAGAGGCGGCGGACACGGTTCAGACGAGGTCCAAGGCGGGATGGGCGCAGCCTCCTCCGTCCATAGCGGTCCCGCGGTAAGCTGACCCGCAAAGGTCACTTGAGCGGCCAAGTCTCCGGCGAAGAAGAGATCCTGGGCCATCTCGGCGGCGAAGGTGACCTGAGGCGACATGTCGCCGGCGAGGAGGACTGTCGGACCCGAATCGAGCGCGCCGGCGAAGCCAACTGAGGGCGTTAGATCGCCGGCGAGCGCCACAAGGATGCTGGCGTCGGCAGCAAACGAGGTTCCCGGCGCGAGATCGCCAGCGAGGTCGACCGGCGAGCCAACGATGAGATCCGCGGCAAACGAGGCCCCTGGCGCGAGATCGCCGGCGAGATCGACCGGCGAGCCGACGATGAGATCCGCGGCAAAAGTGACTGAAGGCGCGAGGTCACCTGCCAGGAGATCGAACGGCGAAAAATTCGGGGTCGCGATCGTGGAGGCTGACTGATAGTAGATAACGTTGGTTGTCGCTGCGGTTCCCGCCGTCGTTTCGTTCCAATCAACTCCAAAAGCTAAATACTCGTTATTGAGAGTGATAGCTGGCGCGTTCCACGTCACAGTTGAAACTTGCGTCACACCAGCCGCTGAAAGCGTAATATTGGAACAGGCAAGAATCGATCCGACTAGATTGCGAGCAGTTGCGACCGCACTGGAAGGGTTTGAAACGGCCCACACAGTAACGCGCATATGACCAACCGCCGTAGGCACGGTTGTCCGCATGCCAAAATTAAAAACCCAGTTGCCTGCCGAGAAATTGCCGTTGTATGGCACTGGCGACAGGAAACTATCGCCTGATCCACCAGGCTGCGGTCCAGTGCCGGAGCTTGTGCCTTTCTGTGGGTATCCAATATAAAGATACGCTATGTTTGAGAAATTAGTGGTCAGCGCCGTCGCGCCAGCGTTGCTGCACCAATAATACGGCCCGCCCGTTAAAGACGTATTGCTAGGCTGAAATCCGAACGTGCTATTCGCCGCTGCGGGCGCGCTTCCCCCATCCTGCGTACTGCCGAACCAATTTGGCCCAGTGGCAATTGTATTAAGAAGATAAAAAGTCTTCGCGGCCATTTAGCTTGCTGTGATGGTCAGCGCGCCGGCGGCGAATCGCGCCGTGTCGCCGTTGTTGACAGGCTTCGGCGTGGCGATCGCGCCCGAGCCGCGAAAATTGCCCGCGGTCAACGCATCCCAGGTGCCAAAGAAATTGACCGTCCCCCACGCCGCCGTCGCCGGCGCAAAATTGAGGATTACACTGTTGCTCGAGACGGTTGGGTTGCCGCCGGCGTTGGCGAACGTCACTGGCCCAACGCGCGCATAACCGCCGCTCGAAATTTCGTTGATGCCGGCATCGCCGGGATCAGCAGTGTGCAGCGACACATAGCAAGACGTAGTGAGTGGCGTCAGGATCGCTGTTTCGCCCTTTGACGATAGACCAACCATTTAGCCAAAGCTCCTCGTCCTGGTGCGCGCCAGCCGCGAACCTGAGGCGCGCGAGCGGAAATGCGCGGCGTTGAGCTTCTGGATCATGTCCTCGCACAATTGCTTCAGCATCGAGGACGTTTGCTCTTCGCCGATCGCATGCAGATCGGCGTGCATCAACGCGGCATACCGGTACAATGACTGATATTTGGTGTAGACCCAGGATAACGTGTCATCGGAAAACACCGGCACTTCGCTGTAATAGTCGAGCCTGACTGTCTGCCCATTCACAGCGTCTGGTGGGCCGCCGATGAAGATCTGCCGGCCCTCGATGGTGTAGATCCCTAGCGCGCAATCATCATCGGTGGAAAAGAACTCATGCCGCGGTTTGTATTCGATTGGCTGAAAGCCGCTGGGAAACTGATCGTTGGCGATGCGGACAAAATCCATCTCCAACCAATCGTCAGGCAACGGCGCGCAGCGCGAAACGATCAGCGCGTCTACAGTCTCGATCATCCGATCGATGCGCAATTCCGCGTTAAGCTTCTCCTCCGCGTTGCGAACGAATGAAGTGACCAGCACCGGACTCCAGTCTTGTCTATTACTCCATTCTGCGATAGCAGTCGTAAAATCGGAGAAATCAGACATGGCTGCCCCCATCCCTGAACAACGTTTTGGCCGCCTGACCGTCGTCCGCTTCTCTCACACCCAAACCAAAAACAAACGCTTTCTGTGTCGCTGCGACTGCGGCGTCGAGATCATCGTCATCGGCAACAATCTGACGCGCGGACACTCCACCAGCTGCGGATGCTTTCAGCGCGAAGGGAAAGCACAAGTTCGCCATGGCCACGCCCCCAAAGCCGGAATCACACAAACCTACCTGTCTTGGGCCAAGATGAAGCAGCGGTGTCTCAACCCCAAACAAGTCCAGTTCAAATGGTATGGGGGTCGCGGCATCACAGTCTGCGAACGCTGGTTGATCTTTGATAATTTCCTCGCTGACATGGGTGAGCGGCCTAGCCGAAAACACACCATCAATCGCATCAACAACGACGGGAACTATGAACCCAGCAACTGCGAATGGTCTATCAACAACCATCGACATTAAAGCCTACCCGATAAAAGCAGCACGACCAGAATGATCACTACGATCCCAACAAGACCAACACCGCCGCTATAGGCCGGTCCATAATTGCCATGCGCGTAGAAGCCGCCACCACCAAAGATGACCACAAGAACGATGATGAGGACGAATAGACCAGGGCTCATTGGATCGGCGCTCCAAAGATGCCCCAACCGAGTAGGCCGATCAGGATGAAATCAACCACTCCACCGCCCGCAAAACGACCGTAGCCACCGAACACGCCGCCGAAATCAGCCACTAGCCAAAGCACCAAGCAAACGACGTAGATGATCCAGAACAGCAGACCTTTAGGCACGGATCACCTCGCCAACTGCCTGGTTAGAGTTCGGACCTTCTGCGCCTGTTCCAGGCCAGTGATGACGGTCTCAATCGAAGTCTCTGCAGGGGCTGCGGCCGGCGGTTGAAGCAGTGAGTTGGGCTCCTCGATGAACCCATTTCCGAACGGCACTGCGGTAAAACCAGGAATGACCGGCGGTGTGGCGCTCCACGCCGCAGGCCCGAGCGAAAACTGACTGGTGCAGCCCGACAGGAGGAAGGCGAAGACAACAACGCGCACATCACCGATCCCTTCCGGCGTTCCCTCGCCAAACTCGGAACGGCGCAGCCTCTGCGCTGTTCAACCATTTGGCTTCGTCGTCAGGGCCCCACCCCTCGCGCACCATCCGCTCGTAGATCTCGATCGGAATCGTCGCCATCCGCTTGATGTCTTTGCCGGCCTGCGAGAACTCGCGATCGCGCGCGATGCCGGCCAAGATCTCGGTCAGATCCTGTTCCGTCTTGACGACGACGCGCGTTGGATTCTCGTCGTCAAGGATCATCGTGCGGCGCACGCCATCCGCTTCACGGTAGGTGATGCGCCGCTCGACCACTTGTTTTACGCCTTGATACCGTTAAACAAAATATGGGCCAAGGCGTTACGCATCTCGATTCCCCACTCGACCACAAGCATGCGGTTCTCGGCATCGCCGGTGCGCGCCATCAGGTACTGGCGGAAGCTTCTGTAGAAGGCCACCGCGACGTAATCCGGATCGAGAAGCAAGCCGATATCGACCGGAAGCCAGCGGCTGGGGATGACCTTCACTCTGCCGAAATCCGTCGCCAGCACATCGACCGTGCTGACCACTTCCGTCTTACCGACCAAAACCTGAGTTGTACTGCGCCCGACAAAGGTGCTGACCGTGCGCTTGGGCCCTGGCGGCACCACCAAGAGGTTGGGGCTCGCCCCATTGGTGTAGGCGAGTTGCATCGCATCGCCCAACATGCTTTCCGCGATCTGCACCGGTGCGCCTGGCGCGGTCATCACGCCAGTGTTGGACGGCGGCAGGCCAGCCGTGCCCACCGCGCCAAAGACACCCACCACTGCGCCACCGCTGGCCTGGACCGTCTTGGTGGTGCCAGTGACGCCGGCCCGATCCGCCGCACGCCCGATCCAGTGCGGAATCGACTCGGTCATGCGCGCCGTTGGCGCGTTGCCGGAGGTTTCATCGACCCGCGCTTGGCGCGAGCACATGATGGATTCCATGTCAGATTTGAGGACTTTGGAGATGATGGCCATTTGGTGAGCCATCTCGCTCCCTTTGCCCGCAGCATCGGCCGCCTCCTGCGAGCCCGAGACCGTGGCGTCTCGTTTTGAGATCTGCGCCACGCCCTGTTGTCTGATGGTCGGCGTGGCTGCATCTTGGAAGGTATTAAGATTAAAACCTTCAGGCTGCGCATTTGTGAGGTTTACAGTTGGTAGATATTCGGTTTGCCAGTCGAACCAACGGTTTGTCACGTTGCGACGTCTGGAAGCAGACATCACAGGCGTGTCGAATGGGTCGATGTTGTAGATCGCGTTGCTTAAATCCTCGCGATTTCCGGTCGCAGAATAGGTCGCAAACGCTTGGGTAACCTTAGCAGTACTGTTGGCCATCATGGCCCTCCGTCAGGTTAAGAAACGAAACACTGCTGCGGCGTCGTCAATTTTGCCGCTTTTCGCCAATCGGCGCTGTGCGTCGTCGAAACCTGACCTGCGCGCATTCCCACTGAGGGGGGTAGCCGCGCCGGGGGCCAACGTCCTGCCCTTGCCTGTGACCACCGCCCTGGGCGCGGCGGCGGTCATCCGGTCGTACTTGCTCGCCTTCCAGAGGATGTCCAGCATCCTGGGGTCATAGACCGTGGCGACTTCATAATCGCTGAAGCCTGCAGCCGCTGCGGTACGACGCATCGACTGAATGTTCTTCTTCAGCGTTGGTTCGTCAGGCATCACCTTGATGTGATCCATGACGAACTTCTCAAACCCGCTTACCGCATATTTCTGAGTCCGTCTATCGCTCTCCTCTGCCTGCGCCGCCTCACGCTGGGCCCGCATCTGTTGCGATCGCTGTAGATTTGCATAAATGACTTGGAAAACTTTCTGCTTGGCGTGCGCCGCACGCGGATCAGTGGCGAACTCCTGATCCCAGTTCGGCTCACGCGGCAGCATGTTGGCGACGTCTTCCTCGTAATCGAGACGCGCCTTGTTCCACATCGCCCAGCCCTGCTGCAGGCGATTGTATTCATCCTCCACCGAGCGCGTGGTCTCTTGCAGCTGGGCCATGCGCTGATGGAACGTCGCCTGCCGGATGTAGCCGTTGAGCGCTTCCTGCAGACCGACGTGATAGATCTTGCCGTCGACCGTTATCTCGTACTTTTCGGTCTCGGAGTCGCGGAGGGATGACCTTTCGGCGTGCCGCCGGCCGGTCTCGTCGGCATCGTCGTCTGCCCCTTGTAAGTCGGTATCGTCTTCGGCATCGAGGGGCCCGAACCGCTCCGGTTCGCTATCGGTTGCCCACTCGTCACCTTCGGCGTCGTCGGCGGTCCGGCGTAGGTTTTGGCGGTTCTGAGTTGATTGCCGCCCTTCTTCGTATCCATCTGCGATTTCCCTCTCGCGAGCGGCAAAGACCGGATCATCGCCGCCGTCGCTCGTGTCACCGGTCAGCGGATCCCCTTCAACCCGACGCTCCTGAAACATTGGCTCCGGAGCGGCAGTCTCTCGGATGAATTTACCGCCCTGGTCGCGCGGGCGGCTAGCGGGAGCTATTTCTGTGGCAAATGCACCGGCGGCCTCATCGACGCCGTCAGCCATTAATGTTTCCTCTTCTCAGCCCATGTGTGATCGTTGATGAAAACCTGAAGCTGCTGTGGAATGGCTTCCAAAGCTTGCATCTTCAGCGCCAGGGCGACGATGACCTTGTCATCGAGCGCCACCATCTGTTCAGCGTGCCACTGTCGGCGCAACGCCAGGATCGCGGCCTTGAAGGCCGGATCGGCCATCAGATCCTTGGATTCGGCAGCGAGGCGTCTGACCTCCTCCGAATCGAGCTTGCGCTCCTCACTTTCCAACGCTGGGCCTCATCTTGGCGATCTTCTGTTGATTGCCGAGCGTGGCCGCGGTCACCGTCTCCTGATGCTGCCGATCGAGCGCAGCCTGTTCGGCCTCGTGATCGTGATCGGCGTCCTGCGACAGCGCGCCGGCAATGATCTGCGCCCCCTTCATCCCATGCCCGGTCATCGCCGCATGATGCTGGCTGGCCAACTGAGTCATCGTCTGAACGTGGCCCAGGTTGAGCTGGTGCATCTTCTGCATGTGCGCGCTCGCCAATTGCGCCGCCTTCAACTGCGCATCATTGTTCGCCTGTTGTCCCTGCTGGGCGACTTGATCAGACTGATTCTGCGCGTCAGCCATTTTCATCTGACTGTCTTGGTCCGCTTGGTCTGAGTCCTGCTGATCGCGCATCAACTGGCCAGCCAACTGAGACAATTGGACATGCGCATCGATCCCTGCCTTCTGGCTATCGATGCCCATCTTTTGGATGTCGGTCTGGGTCTTGGCCTGCAGCTGCTGATGCTTGAACACGTTGTCGTGCGTCATCTTCTCGCGATCGAGTTGCTGCTGCCCGACCGCCTTCGCCGTGTCAGAGCGGACCTTCTCCAATTGCGCCTGGGCCGCCACCGACATCGGGTCCGGCGTCTTGGGCTGCGCCAGGATCATCTGCATCTGCTGTGGATTGGGTGTCTTGAAATACCGCCCGACATTTTTTATGTTGGCGAGCCCGAGCATGTCGGTCACAGTGTTCAACATTTCCGGAATCCCACAGACAGGGTTATTCAACCCGTAGGTCTGCACGATCAACTGCTGCTTCTGATCGATCTGATTGAGGGCCAGCATCCGCACCATGTCGGAGCCCTTGCCCAGGTTGGCGTTGACCTCGACGCCCATGCTGGCGTCGAAAGTGCCAGTGTCATAAGGAACCCACTTGCCGTTGACCTTCAAGGTCCGTTGCTGATTGGGGTTTTCACAGATTTCGTTAAACAATCCCGAAAACAAGTCCTTAAAACCAGTTTCGCATAACACCCTGGCCACCAGTTCGACGCGCTCTTGTGCCCCATTGATGACGGCCTCGACCCCAATCATGGTGCTCGACTGCAGCGCTTTTGGATCCAATCCTTTCGCTGCATCTGACAAACCGGTGCGCCGCGCCAGCACATCGTTCAGCATCTCGACCACAGGCATCATCGCCTGTCCAAGAAATGGAATGCTGTACGGCATCACCGTCGCAGAGGGATCGCCACGACTGCGGATCACCGCGCCCAAATCATCGTTCATCGCGTCGTCGGGATTGACCAAGAGCTCGTTGATGACCGTCTTGGGGTTGATACTCTCGGCAGCACTGTCCAACGTCGCCCGCATCAAATTCGTCTTAATTCTCTGAATATCTTTGGTATAATCCGTGATGCTTTCGCCGACGATGGTGTGACCAACCGGGTCACACGAGAACAAAGCGAACTTGATCCTGTTTGCCTCCTCATCGTGGACAACCTGACGCGCATCGCCGAGCGTGCAGATGTGGCGAAGCTCCGGTTGGCCATCACCATCTTTATCGATCTTGATGAACCACTCGCCATATTTGCAGCCGTCGCCCATGCGCGTGCCCATGAAGCGGCCAGGATTGCGCAATTGCGGCTCGACGGTGAAGGTCGATTCCGACGACTGAATGTTGTCGTTGACGAGATCGCGATCGTAGCCCATCGCAATCAACTGATCCGCTGGCACAACACGCTCGTGACCAACGAGGCGGCTGGTGGCGAACGAGCGCGCATAACGATCAAGCCGCATTTCTTCCGGCGGCACACCGCAGATCTTGATCAGTGGCTTGGCGACTTCATACGCAACCACTGCATAGTCATAGGTGACTGGGGGAGGTTGAGGTGGGGCTGGTGGGAGAGCTGGAGGCGGTGCTCCCGCCATCGGTCCCATCGGTAAGCCTGGAGGAGGATTTCCAGCATTCGGCGGTCCAGCGCCTGGAGCATTTCCTCCTGGCTGACCTGGTTGTCCGCCCATACCGCTTGACCCATTAACCGGCGGCGATGACGGCGCTCCAACTGGCGCTCCAGGCGGTCCCATCGGAGGCGGTGGATTGCCAGGGAGTGGTCCCGGTGGAACAGGCGGCGCAGCAGCGGCCGCACCTGGTGACGGAGGGCCAGCCGTTGTCCCAGCCATTTGTGGCGGTATCGTTGGTGCATGTTGTTTGACCGGCCTCCCGAGCTCAACGACTTTGGCAGTCTGATCCTCTGCTAGGATCATCTGCAGCTGTTCTACAGTGATGCCGGTAAAACGCTTGCGCTTAACCTCCTTCTGGTCCTCGCTCCACCATTTGAGAAAGCCGGTGCGAACCGTCAGCGCGTCTTTGATCGCCCCATAAAGATTGAGAAAACCTGGGTTGTCATTCCAAAAAACGTAATTCACATAATTGGTGGCCTGTTCGGCCATGTCAGCGTCGGATTCCGAATGCGGGACGAGAAAAACCGGCGATTCACTCGCTCCGAACAACCGGACCAAAGCCGGCAACATCAACAGGATAGCGTCTTTGACGTCGGTCGAAACGAAGGTGCTGCGATTGACGGTGGTCTTGTCTTTTTTGTCGAGGAGCTCGCCTAAGGTCTGATTGGGATCTTCGCCGCGGTAGGGGCCGCTGACGTCAGTAAAATCCATCGACGGTTCATAACCGTAGTAATACAGCTGGGCTTCCGAGCGATCGCCAGCAAGAATGGAATTTTCGTAATCCTCCGAGTCATCCATCATACTCAGAAGGAAAGAATTGTAGCTGTCAGGATCACTGGGATCGTAAGTCGCGCTGGGTTCGGACTTCTGATCCTTGAAGTGCGGAAATAAGCGCTCGACTGCCACTGGGAGGCCTCCCAGTGGCGATGTCTAGCAAATACTAAGGCTCTCGACTAGCGGGTCAGCCCTTTGGACCTGGCGTTCCGCTGGGAAAAAATCCCCACCCATAATCTGGGTGATATCCCCAGCCGGGAGCGCCTTCCGGCGGCGGTTTACCGCCTTCCGGCGGATTTTCCGGCGGTTGAGGGATCACAATCGGATGGGCTGGGTGGCCAGGATTCGGCCAAATCGTCACCGGCGGCCCACCGGGCTCATAAGGCGGCAACACGATCGGATGGCTGGGACCGGGTTGTCCGCCGGGAAGTCCCTGATCGGGATAGAGCGGCGGACCGCCCCAAATTCCCAGAGGCGGGCCGCCGGGGGCAATCGGATGCGTCGGATAGCCGGGACCGGGCCAAATCCCAGGAGGAGGACCGCCAGGGGCGATCGGATGGGTGGGCACACCAGGGGATGCTTCGAGGGGAATGATCCAATACAATTGTGGCATGAAGTTTCCTCCGTTGTTTACGACGAAGAAACCTTAACACCTCTGTGTGACGCTGGCGCGTTGAGTTTTTCCAATTCCTTGGCCGCCGCTGTCGCATGGCCAAGAACCACCTTCCACTTGTCGGAATTCTCGCTGTAGCCGACGTGCTCCTGGGCGGCGATGACCAGGCACCGCACCAGCTGTTCCGGCTCATCCAACGCCGCCGCCAGATCGAGGCTCAGATCTCCGGCGGATTTGGGCTGGCCTGGAAGTGGCGGCAGGCGATCGCCGAGTGCGGAATCGGCGGCGGATCCGACATCGACTCCAGCGTCTTCCGACAGCGCGCCGGTTTCAGTTCGTACTTCGTCCTCTCGCCCCTCTGATTTGCCCAATGGTAGCACTCCCTGCAGGTATGGTTGAGATCGATGGCAAAATGCGCCTGACCGGGATGGGTTGCAAGCTGTTGCAGGTTGATCGCAGTCAAATGCGGATTACCGACCATCACTGGTTCAGCATGTCGAAGGCCTGATCGGCCAGCAAGTCATCAAACTTATTCAACAGCCGGCCCAGCTTATCCTCATCGCCGCCGGCCTCTGCCGCCAGGGCCCGCGCCGCAGCGACAATCAAAACCGGGACCACATTCTCGATCGACTGGCCATTGAGAAGCTGACCGAGCTGATAAAGCAGATTGTCGTCATCCATCAGGTGAGCCGATCGATGAAGGGGAAGAGTTCATCGCCGAGCTCGAGCCACGCCAGGTCACGGAACGCATGCATGGCGAAGGCCGCCTTGGCGTGATCGAGGTCGGGCTCATTCTGCTTGCAGGCCGGCCACAAAATCATCAGATCAAGCCGGCGATGCCGGGCCCGCCACGGACCGCGGCAGACGGTCAGCCAAAACAACTCCACCAGGGCCGAGCCAACGAACCCGATCAGAAAAATCCGCAGATCAAACCAATCCATCACGCCTGCCCATGAATGATCGCCGGCCGCGCCCATAACCGCTGAAAACCACGCCAACGCGCATCGGGCGCGTATTTCTCCTGAGAGGGTGTCTCTGGCCGCCACAGCATCGCCATCGGCGTGAAACCAATTCCCTGCATGTCGATCAAGCGGGCTTCCGCTTTGTCGAGCGTGTCCTTGGGGAAACCGATCAACACATAGACCCGCATTCGATGGCTGGCCTCAGTGAAACCCGCAGCCAACAGGCGGCGCGCAGCATGGCGCAGCGTCTCAAACTCATCGCCAGGATCATAGGCGAAAAACATGTTGGGCCGCGGCTTCAGACTGGCCAACAGATCGACCTGATAATCCTCCAGCGCCAACGCCTCCAACCCGCCGGTGAATTCGACTCTCCCCTTCTGCCGTCGCAACATGGCGAACACCGCCTCGACATGCGGGCGCGGGCAGGCCAGCAGATTGTCATCGAGGATGTTCCAGCCGTCGAGGACCGGCAGCAGGCGAGGAACCGGATCGCGCTTCCACACGCTGCAAAACCAGCACTTGCGCGGACAACCGCGCGAAGTGAAGGTGTAACCCGGCTTGATGTAACGGCCGGGAATGAAATCATCACCGCGATCGCCGTAAGCCACACCACCGAGCTTGGTGGGGGCGACATGACGCCATTGCTCTGCTAGCGCCTCAGCCTTGGGTTTGTCGTAGGTGAAAGCGACCGAGATATGAACCTCGTCGGCCTCAGCGAACAGATCCGGCGGCCCGAAATAAGCCAAGGCATCATCGGGACTGGCCTTGGTCTTGCGCGGAAAAACGCGGATCAATCTCACACCAGCCCCCGCAACCGTCTCCGCAACCGCCCGCCGGCCCCCGAATGTGACAGGAAGCTGCCCGAAATCAAGGGAATGCCGACACAGCCGGTGCGAAAGGCGTCGGCCGCGTCTTCCGCCTCGTCGGGAATGGCGATTCCCGATTTGCCGCGGCGATAGGCGCGCAAGCGAGCCAGCCCGCGTCGACAGGCGGTCTCATCGAACCAGCTGACGCCGAGCGAGGCGCGGGTGGCGGTGATCCCATCCTCAGTGCTGTGGTTGGGCACTGTGATCACCGGTTCTTTCAACAGCCCGGTCAGTTCGTGTCGGCGGCTGAAGCCGGTGGACAATTCGCGCACCTCGACGTCGTGCGGCAGCAGATGGGCGCGATAGCGAAAGCCGCCGGCCTTGGCCTTGAGCGCCAGCAGGTCGACATAGTGGCTGAGGCTTTTGCCAGCGCCCTCGATATAGTCGATCCAGTGCAACTCGCGGCCGCAGATCTGAAACAACCAGACCACCTGCAGATGGCGCATGCCGAGATCCCAGCAGGTGATGACGCTGGTGTTAAGATCGGGAGCCACTTTGCAGACCCGGTTCTGAACCTGCAAAGCATTGAGCGCCTCTTGGTAAAAAGCGCCTTCGACTGGAGCCTCGAAGGAATTGAGCATCTCGCGGGCAAACTCATCCGGCGACATATCGTCCCGCATTTTTTCCACTTCTTCGAGCGGCAGCGCGGCGGTGCCAGTGTCGGTGATCTTGATGTCGAAGATGTCCCACAGCGGATCATCTTCGGCCTTCAGCTTCAGCTTGTGAAAGTGATCATCGCCATTGCTAGTTCCAGACACAATAGCAAAACCACCGTAGTCAGCGAGGCAAGGGCGAACCACCGAGGAGAACACGGCAGGGGCCAGAAGAGGATATTCATCCAGAACAGCGCCGTCCAAATAAATGCCGCGCAGGCGTTCGTAGGCGAGGCCGCCGCCATAGAGCCGGATGCTAGCGCCACCAGGGAAAAGGCAAGAGAGTTCGCCTTCAAGAAACCGAACACCGGGGATCCCTTCGGTGTAGGCCTTCAAATAGTTCCACACCAAATCTTTGGCCTGATCGAAGCTGGGGCCGATGTAGGCGTATCTGGGCGGCGGGTCGGTGCGAGGATTGTCGAGCGCGGCCCGGATCAGGGTGTTGGCCAAGGCCACCGTCTTGCCGGCGCGGCGATGACAGACGGCAAATTTCCAGCGCTTAGGGGAGGCGTGCAGAGGGGCGAAATGGGCGCGGGGCTTGTAAGGCAGGACGATGGTGTCATCGAGGACGTCAGAACCAGGTGGGTTCATAGTGCTTCACCTTGCCGCACAGATCGCACTGCCAGCCGATCCAGACTTGGTTGTTGTGGATGCCCGAGACCACATGACCAGGACAGGCGTGCAAGCGGCATCTAAGCCGCTGGATCATGGTCAATAATCGTCGGAACATCATCATCGTCGGTGCGCCAGCGAAAGGTGAGGGTGCGGGAGGGGCCAGATTGAGAGAGTTGAAGCGAGGCCGTCGAGGGCTGAGGAGGGGATGGAGCGAACGGATGAGAGGCGGCGGCGCGAGAGGCGAGGATCTTGGTCGCCGCCCATTCGCGCCGCCGGTCGTTGGGGCTGTCGAGGGCGCGAATGTATTCGGAGGCGGCGCGAGCGATTTGGTTGTCGAGAGCTTCGCGGAGGATCCGTTGGAGACGCGGATGGTGGATGAGCTGTCGGTTCAACTTGTGGGTGGGAACTTTGAGAAGAGCGGCCGCGGCGGGCAGATCACCCTGGGCGAGGTGAATGGCGGTGGCGCATTCGTCGGGATCGAGCGGGAGCGAGTTGGGGCGCTCCGTCCACGGATAGAAGGGCAGAGGGGCGAATTCCTCATCAAGGGAGGTGTCGCGGTTAGGATCAACCAGCGTCAGATGGGGATGCTTTGGCCCACCGTCCATTTCGCCTCACCTTATGCCACCGAGCTCGTCCGCGGCGGACCATGTCATCGTAATTGTCCTTCGACGTGCCAGCATACAAGTGATTTTCCTCAATGCATAACGGCACATCGCAATGGTGAAGAACCTGCTTCAAATGCGGGATCGAACCCTTGTAGGCAGCATAAGCCACACGGTGAACGAAACGGTTTTTGCCCTTAACGTCGATGCGACCAGTCGGGTGAACCTCTCCCATCCAAATGCGACAACCACACTCCGTGATCGGCACAGAGTTCTTTTCCAGACGAGCTATGATATTCATTTTTCAATTGTACTATCATTTCACCTCATGTCGAGCCTGCTGGGACTCCTAGGCCTAGACGTCCCGACCGGGCACCGTGGGGGGGGTCCAACGCTGCTGCTGCGCAGCATTGCGGCGCGCGCGCCGTTCAGGCTGCGGCGTGCGCCGCAGTCTGAACAAACCATGAACACAAGCCGCAAGCGGATTGCGTTCATAGCTTGCGCATTGCGCCGGCCGTAGGCCGGCCGCGCCCAATCGGCCGCGGCCGCGCCTTGTGGCGCAGTGTGACGCGCCAAAACACCCACTAAATGTTGATTCTGCCACAGACCAAGGTTGTGTGGCAGTCTTATTCAGCGCATGGCTCACAATCCCTCTTGACAATCCCTATCGCAATCCCTATTATCTATCCCTGTCAATCCTGACACGGAGCTCACCCTATGCCACGTCAACCCACACAAGCCGCGCAAGATGAGGCCTACACACAAGGCTTTGATGCTGACCACACGGTCGACTACGCCAACCCATACGATAGCGACAAGGTTTGGCTGTTGTTCATGGCTTATGAACAAGGCTGGAATGATGGACGTGACCACGCCGCGCGCCTTGCTGCCAAACGCGAAGATTTCAGCTGCGGCGGTTTCTTTGATCTTTAGGACGAAACGCGCGGCTTAGGCCGCGCGTCCATGGCTTGTTGCCATGCTGAGGAGTCCACAATGCCACACACTCTATCCATCGCGGCCGCGCAACGCGAGGCCGGATCGGTCTCAATCCGTAATAGCAAAATGCCGTCCACCAGCTTCGCCCTCACGGTCGACCAATGCAACGTTGGCGCAAAGCTCGCCCTTGTTCCTGGCAGCACCTGCCATGAGTGCTATGCTGCAGCGATCGAGAAACGCTACCCATCGGCCCACAAAGGATGGACGGCAAACTTTGAACGCGCCACACAAATGATCTCCACCGATCCTGAGCGTTGGGCAAAGTGGATCACGTTTCAAATTGTCACCCTCACTAAAAAAACTGGCATACCCTATCATCGCTGGTTTGACTCTGGCGACATCGCCAGCCTGGCCATGCTCCACGCCATTGTCCGTGTGTGTGAGCTCACGCCAGACATTCACCACTGGCTACCGACGCGCGAGGCCGCAGTGGTCAAAGCGTTTTTACGCCAGCGTGATTTTCCCCCTAACCTAGTCGTGCGCATATCCTCAACGATGGTCGATGATAAGCCGATCAAAGGGTATAAACACACTTCCACCGTCCACAGCCATGGTCGGTCGTGGATCGGCGAAGACTGCCAGGCTCGCACACGCGGCAATGCCTGTGGGCCATGTCGCTTGTGTTGGGACACCACAGTGGAGAACATCTCCTATCCCTTGCACTAGACCAGTCCACAATCCCTCAAAAGAGGTTGCCAATTGGCAACCTTTTTTCCCTGCGGGGAAATGCCGCAGGCCTCCGAGCGGCCGCCGGCGGCCTCGCAATCCCTCCCTCTGAAGCCTCAGCTGGTTAAAAAGACGATGGTAAAGCATTTGTATATTCCCCGATTTACTCCCCCCTGCAAAGCCCTGCATGCTCCACAACCCCTAGAATCGCTCCCTCTCCACTTCCGCGCGCGTTAGTTTGAAGGGTAGATACAAATGCTTTTCCTTCAACCTCACCCTTGACAAAAGAAAAATAACCACATTGAAATATGGAGGGCACAATCGGCCCGAATGCCCCCCGAATGCCCCCTGGAAAGGTCCGAAAATGAACGACGAAAACAAACCGTTAGAATTCGATATCGACAAGGCTGTGGCGACATTACGCGCGGCCGCGCCGATTCAAAAGTCCGGCCGCAAACTGTCCTTCACAGGGAAATGCGCGGCCTATGGAGCGCTTCATTGTGGCGCTAAACCGTATGCTGTGGCTGCAGTCTTCGGCCTTTCTGAAACCTCAATCTCCTTCCTAGCCGGATGCCGCACCGATGATCGGGCCCCCTTGGAAGACCTCGACGGCGGCCTGCACGACCTGAATTTAACCCGCGGCCGGCGCGGCGATCGGCGGCCGCGCTACCAGGATGTGGCCGCAGAATTCGAGCGCCTGGGAGAACGAGAATTCTTACGCCGCTATCTCACTCCCAGCATTTACGAGCGAATTGTCGCCGCTCAATCCCAGCCAAAAAACACGGCGCACAATTTTAAACCCAACCCCAATGCCGACAAGCTCAGAGGCGTGCATGACTTTGGCGACAAGCTATGGATCCGTGTTGAGTGGTTGCCAAATCCCCAGGATTCGGCGAATGCCGGTTGGGCATGGGTTGAATCTGACCCCAGTGGCGATATCGGAATCAATCGCTGGAAGGGCCAAGAGCTTGATGAGCCAGGAAAACTCTTCACTCCCTATCGAACCTCGAAAGACGCCCTCGACGGCGCGAAAAAAGAATACGAGGCCTATTGACAGGGATTTAGAATAGGACTACATACAGGATTGTAACCAATGCCACAGGTGCCCAATGCCAACTCTACCCAATCCGGCGCGCTTCGCCCTCGCAGGCAACGCGCGTTTCACCCTGGTCAGCCAAGTCACTCAAACGCGCTTCACCTACAAGGTGAAGGCCTCTGAGGATAACGCGACCATGCATTTCGTCTCGGTCCTGACCGGTCCGGACAATTGGTCGAACTATTCCTATCTCGGTTTCATCCGCCGCGGCGTGTATTTCCACGGCGGCCAAAAGGCCCGCATTGGCAAAGAGGCCCCAAGCGCCAAGGCCTTCGATTGGTTTTGGCGTCACCTGATGGCGGGCAAGGATACGCTCTCCTCGCTGGTGGAGGTTCACCATTGCGGCGCATGCGGCCGCTGCGGCCGGCCGCTAACCGTGCCGGAAAGCATCGAGTCCGGCTATGGGCCCGAATGTCGGGGCAAGCTCTGATGCGCGATTGCCGCTCGATCGGCCTGCAGGCCGCCAGCCTGCACGCCTCGTATACCTTCTACTTTGGAGCTCGCCCCATGAAACGCATTCTCGTCGACCAAAAAGTCCATGAATTGGCTGAATATTTCCTGACCGACATTCCTGGCGTCAAGCCGGAGGACGTCACCGAATTGGCGGAAGACCTCCAACAGCGCTGCGAAGATTTCTGTCGCATCCTCGAGAACGCCGCAGCGGAGGCCGGCTTACCTTTTTATGAACTCAAACCCGATCATGGCACGCCGTGCTGGTGGATCCTGAAGGACGGCGTCAAGCATCGCGATTTCACCTCCCTGGCCGCGGCCAGGGGCTGGCTCGACCATGTCCTGCAGCATGGCGAGGACGGCAAGAAAAACTCAAAATAGGGATTGACATAGGACTGACCAGGGATTATTCCTTGGTTAGTAACTCAGGGAATGCCACAATGCCACACTTCACCATCGAACTATCCAACAAGGCCGACAGCCATTGGGCCGTCCATCAGGACGGTGTGCCGGTGGCTTGGTTCGAAGGCACCAACGCCGCCGAGCGTTGGATTGCCGAACGCGAGCGCGAATTGCGCAAAGCTCGCAATGAACGAATGTTGGCCGCGATCAAGGCAGTCAACAGATAACGAAAGGAGGTGCCACAGCCCTTGCCCATCGAGCCGCTAAGACACGCGATGGGCAAGACCGGTGACACACCGAGGAGAAATGCCACATGACCTACGATGATTGGAAATTGGAAACGCCTGAGGACGAACACGAGCGCTTGCACCGCGGCCACAACGGCTGGCGCGACATGCGCGATGCCGAGCATTGCTGGAATTGCGGCGAGCGGCCCGATGAAGAGGGCATACGTTGCTGGAACTGCGGCAAAGACGCCGACGACGAGCCGGCCGAGCGCGATCCGGATGATGCGCGCGATGATGCGCAAGACCGCGCGCGTGACTGAGTTTTTTGCCGAGCTCGCGATCTGGCTCATTCGACGATCGCTCAAAAAGAGGAGACGACATTGACCAACTATCAGCAACGCATAAACGATGCGCTTTTTGCGCGCCAAGCTCCTGAGGTTCAAAAGACCATCAAGGAGATTCTCGGTCAGCTGAAAAGCATCGAGCAATGCCTCTATTGGGCGATCGATCCGGATGATCCGGTCGAGATGTGGCCAGGGAGCCTCATCGAGCACGCGCACGCGCTGGTCGACCTGGGGCACGAGTACCGCGCCGCGTTGAAGGTGAATCCGCCGCCCAAATACGAGGACGAGGACGAGGAGGACGTCGCGTGAAGGCCAAATCCAAAAAGAAGCTTGGCCCTTCGACCACTTTCTACACTGGCCATGATGGCAAGATCAGCGCCAACCGTGTGATTCATGCCCGGCATGTGTCCAAGCACGCCAAAGCCAAACAACCCAAGGTGAAAAAATGAGCTGGGCTCCAGAAGTCAGCACAGATGACAGTGGAATGTTTTACGGCAACGCCGTCCGCTTCGCCACTGCAGCGGAGGCCGAGGCTTGGGCCGAGGATCGCGCCTGTCGCTGGACCTCCACAGTGCGCGCCACGCGCGTGGTGGAGAGTGACGATCCGGTCAATTACGCCTGGGTTGACAATCGTTTGGTGGCGGTGAAGCCATGAACAAAAAAGACATCTCTGCCGCCTCGCTGGCGCTCCTCGATTGGATTGAAAGCCAGGAAATAAGCCCCGGCGAAGCTGTTCCTGTCTTGGTTTTAACGATCAGCGCCCTCATCAGGGGTATCGCCGATCGGAACCAAAGCAGTCCGAGCGATGGGGCGAGGATCGCTGGGGACATGATCAGAGAAACGGTGAGGCAGAGACCATGAACGTTTGGGTTGGCCTCGACGTGCGTTTTCGCCCCGAGCATCTGGGCTTCCTGCCCGACATCCTCCTCCACGATGACCAGCGATCGGTCAAAGATCAATTGGAGGACCGCTACGCCCATGGTGGCGGCTGGCGGCCGATCGAAGGCCTAAAGCTCAACCGTAAGACCATGGTGATGCGCTATCCCGGTGATCCACCCTACAAGCCGGCGGCCTTCACCACGATCGGCAAAGAGATCGTCGTGTTTTACCCAATGTGTTCACTTTTACTCATTCTCCAACCGGACGGCAAATACGAGGTATGTCGTGTTGACTGATTCTAGCTATCTCCGCGATCTGGCTGAACGGCTCATGGCGATTCCGGCCAGCTATGATGTCGACCAGGGCGACATCGACCGTTTACTCGAAATCGCTCGTCAGCTGGAGGCCGCCAGTGGGCGCGCTTGACGTCTGGATCCGGCGTGAGGGCGACAAGCTCATCCTTCGCGTCGAAAACGATGGTTGGACTTTTCTACGCCGCGGACCCGAGGCCGATGATCAAGAGATCATCGGCATTGGCGGTTACTACCAGGTGATCCTAGCCGGCGGCCACAAGCGGTCTCTTCGCTATTGTGGCGACTGGGAAACCGTTCTCAAGCACTTCACGGAAAAGTGATGAAAAAGAAAAACGACTGGAACGAGCGTTTCGGCGCGAGTCGTCGCGCTAAGGACCGCGCCCTCCTGCAGGCGGTTGAGCGCGCCATCGAAGAGGAAGAGGAAACTGCGGCATTGCAGCGCGCAGCCGATTCCGCGCACGCGCAATGGCTCGAAGATGAAATGCGCGAGGCGATCGCTCGCACTTTTGGACGACCAATGAATTGACCAAACGGTTTTGGATCCTTATATCAGGGATTGAAATGGAGTACTGATTATGACTGTCGCCCTGGACGAAGCCCTGGTTATGAGAGTGAGACGCAAGCCGCGCGAGGACACGCTGACCGACAATGAATGCGTCGCCCTCAATCTGTTCTGGCGTCGAAACGTCAAAGTGCCGATCCTGGCGCGCGCCTTCAAGGTGTCGAAAAACACCATCTACTATCGCGCCCTGACTGGCACTGCGGACAGCTATCCGACCTCGATCTATTCCAACAAGGCAAAAGAAATCAACGCCCTGGTCGACAAGCTGGGGCCAGCCGCGGCGTGGAAGAAATACGTCACCGACGACATGGTGATCGCCGTCAATGCGGAAATGGAGGCCGAATTGGAGCGGCGGAATGCTGACCGTGGATGAGCTCCTCGATCAGGCCGCCGATCAGGCGCGCTGGGTGCTTCTGGGCAAGCCCAAGGCCTCGCTGATGCCGACATGGGTCATTCAGGCCAAGGATAAAACGACGATCGTTGGCACGCCATGGGACGGTGACGAGGACAAGACGATTATGACCTTGGCCATACGCGCGATGCTCAAAAAGGAACAGGCGCACAGTTACAGTTTTATGTCCGAGGCCTGGATGGCGCACGAGTCCCTTAGCCATCCGATCGGCTTGTCGCCATCGCAGCGCGAGGACAGGATCGAAGTGCTGATCGTCACCGCCTTTGATCGCCAGGGTGGCAAGGTCCGCTTCTACGAGATCAAGCGTGGCAAAAAAGACGTTATCATCGAGCTCGTCTTGCAGCCACAGGGCGACATGGATCACTTCAGCGGCGATCTTTACAACCTGTTCGCATGACTGAGGCCGAGCGCGTTCGCGCGTGGAGAGATAAGAAGCGCGGCGGCCCACCACGCGCTTACCACAAACGACGGGAGTCTAAGGGAGCGCGTCAGTTTGGTGGGCCGGCGGCCAATCTTAAGCGCGCCGCGGCCATCAGGCAAGCCTGGGATTGCCCTGTTCTCCGTGCGGTGATGAGGAACAAGACGCTTGAAAGGCTGGGGTCCAACGACGTTTCCAAGCCATGAGGTGGTCGTTTGCCTGTGCTGCCAGAGGCCGCTGGGCGATCAGGAGCCCTATCCCGCGCTCGCCATGCTGATGGTGGGCGCGCACAGCAAGAGGTGCCCTCAGTGCAAGCTTGTGACGAGCTACGACGTGTCACCGGCTGAGGCCGCGGCGATCGAGCTCGAGGAGCCGGATTGGCGCGAGCGCTTCGAGACGCATTGCGCGCGCTGGCCCAAGCTGCCGCGCTATCTGCAGGAGGATTCGGCCTTCGAGGCGACGATGCGCGATTGGCGTAAATTCCACGCCACCGACGACAAGCCGGCTGGTGCGATCGAGGCGATGATCGCGCTGGCTGGATTTCGGATCCTTCCACCGCGCAATCTGATCCAAGATACGCCGCGCACTGGCGAGTGTCTCGAAGAGCAACATGATGAACACATGTGGCTGATTATGTCACAGCGCGCGTGGCGCATTGTAACGATTGAGAGTCGGACGCTATTTCTCGATAGTTTTGGCGAACAGACTCAGGTCGACCTGGCGCGCGCCAAGTGGGAAAAATACACCGAAAAGGCAGTTGAGGCTTTGATGGCTCGACGCGAACAATAAAAAGGAGCCCTGACGAATGCCACGACGCCAGGGCCCCATGAGAAAGGGACAGGTGCAATGTCCCAATTTTAGTCCGTACCAGCATTACTTCAGGTTGTCCACAAAACGGTTTGACAGGACCGTTCGACAGGCCGAAACCTGTTGCCTTTCAGGTGCGCAATGCTGTCACAATCAACAAAACTACAACGCTATCTCTCGACTGAATTTATCAGCAAAAAACGACTTTCTCTGCCGGCGGTCTGGCTCAAACCCGATGGAATCATCCCCTCGCCCGAGGACACGATCGCCGATTCCCTCTCCACCGATCTCGACGCCTGGACCGACCAAAATCTCGGTGTCCGGCTGGTCGACGGACATTTCGAGCTCAAGATCACCGCGCCGGACGACGTCTGGTCCGGATGCCTTTTCGAGGCCTTCAAACACCTGCGCGTCGATGCGCGCGCCGCCTACGGCGTTTATCACGTTTCATCCATCATCATCAGAATCGATGATCCGGAGACGATCGATCGTTGGGAGCATCGCTGGCCGATCGGTCATACCGACAAGGAGGGCCAGAAGGTCAAGACCAGGATTGTTTATTCCGCCGCGGAGACCAGCCGCTCGAAGGCGATCTGGCGCACCAGCGCGCCGCTGCCGGGATCGATCCTGGCCGGCGACACGGTGTGCTGGCGGCCACAGGGCAAGCCGCCCGCGACCGATCCTGAACTGGGCATTGAGGATCTCCTCGAAGCGCGCGAGCTCACTGCGACAAATATGGAAAGCATTTGTCGTGCAATCGCCTATGCCACGCTTTTGTACTGGATTCGGATTGCGCTCGATGGGCTCGAGGATTGGGACGCAAGCCTGACGATGATCCTGGGCGGTTGGTTGGCCAAGGCTGTTTTAGAAGGTCAAGCCATCAATGCGCAGGGCAAATCACTTGAAGGCATTTGCTGGTCACCGATCGCCAATCGGACTGAGGCGATCGAGCTCCTGACCTTCCTGCAGAAACACGCGCACGCGAGCAATCAATTGGATGTGGCGTTTGTTCATGCTGAGGGACAGCTGGAACGCAATCCGAGCGCCCATGTCCCTGGCTGGACGAGTCTGGAGAATGTGCTTGGCGTCCAGGCCAAGATCGGCATTCGGTGTGCATTTCGCGCTGGCCTGGATTTAAGCGTGATTGAGCGGATGAGTGAACAGTATATGTACGACAGGACGTCTGCGAGCTATCTAGACCGCGATGAGCTGTTGAAAGGACTCCGTTACGAACACACTCACGACGCCCTGGTCGAACGACACAACAAGGATATAACCTTCAACCATAAGGGTAAACCAGTTCATCCATTTAAACTGTATGCCACATCAAAGCTGCGCACAGACGTGCAACATCGTGATTTTTTCCCAGGTCACGAACCTGGGTCCATTCTGAGATGCACGCCAAACCATCTTATTCTGCCAAGCGACAACGAACAGCAATCCGATGAGTACCGGACGCTCAACATCTTCTCTGGTTTTAAGATCAAGCCGATCGCCACCGTCGACCCAGCGTTAATGTCCACTGCGACCTCGATGCTCGATAAAATGCTTGGGCTTCTCACGCGTGACAACGATGCGCAGATGAAATGGTTGAAGCAGTTTATTGCTCACATTGCCCAGAAGCCACAGGAAAAACCACAAGTGTGTCCGATCGTGATCGGCGGCCAGGGCGTAGGAAAGAGCGCATTTGGCAACACTTTGATGAAAGCTCTGTTTGGCGAAATGGCTGGAACCGGCGATGCCCCTGCCCTCAGCGACAACAAGTTTGTCATCACGCCGTTTATTGGCAAATTGATCACTTTCATTGACGAGGTTCATCTGGAGCCAACAGCTGTCAACATCATCAAAAAACTAGTGCGTGAAGATAGAATTTCAGGGCAAATGAAATTTGGCCATCAACACGATTGGTACATTCCCAGCCGACTGTTGATTGCATCCAATCAATTTGAGATCGGATTAACTTCAGCCGATGCTGTCGATCGCGCGTTTTTTTTCATTATTAGCTGGACAGCAAAAACTAAGAACATGCTCGATAATGATTTCCTTAAATGGACATACACCCTCAAACCATTTTACACTGAGTTTGTCAGGTTTTTAAAGGATCTAGCATTCAGGCAGCATCTGATGCGCTATTTTATGGACTTCGAGGTAACGCGTGCCGAGTTGGAAGATCTTAAATACTCATCACGGAGTGACGAAGATGTGGTTAGGTCGATGACCTCGAAGGCGCGCGATGTGGCGCGGGAGATTGTCGCTGAAGCGCGCGTGAAAGTGGATAAAGATATCACAGCTTGGTTCGCCAGGGCTGACGTGCGTCGGGCGATCTTGCGCGTCGATGGACGGTTTAGCAAGGTCGAGGCTGACAAGGTGATTCAGGAATTTGAATCCGCCGGTGTGTTGGAGAGGGCACGCCGTGATATGTACAAGTTTAAATACGGCTACGGCAAACTTCTCAAAGTGATGGGCGATGCCCACAACATGGAGATCATCCCTCAGTATGATCCACAGCCAGGAGTGGATTGGGAGGATAATGAAGTTAACTCGCCACAAGGAGGTGCATCATGGCGCGGCGGCGATCCAACGGAACAACGAGACTTCAGCGATCCACGCAATTATTATTCGCGCAGCGCGCAATCGCAAAAGCCCTACAATCCGGACGACGATGTGGAGTGATCCTTCTCCTGGCCTCGCCGGCTGAGGCGCATTGCTATCGCGTCTGGCACTATCCCAAGCCGCAACGGTGCTTCACCGCGCTCGCGCCGGAACCGATCAGGAACCGCGGCCAGCGTGTGTCAGCGTTACACCAGCATGTGTCAGCTTTGGTCAGTGTCGCGCCGGAACGAATCGAGATTCCGTTGCCGGCGCTCAATTGGGACATTTGTCCAGACGGCGACGAAAGACTGCAGGGTATTGCGCGATTGCGCGCTTTGAGCGAAGGTCGTTGACCTCCAAAGGAGGAAGCCATGGCCACGACACAACCGCCCCTGCATCCGCAAGGGGAAACCCTGCACACTCATCCGGACCCGCCGCGTTACGTTACCGACTTCGACGCCGACGCCGATCTGCCGGTGACCACCCAGACCGATCAGTTGAGGCGGTCGATGGAAATCGAGAAGATGGGCCCCCAGGCCTATATGGAAGCGCAAGAGACACGCATCCGAGACCGCCAGGGCGCACCGCCCATTGAACCGCGACAAGTGCATGGAATCGCACCGCCGCAAAAGCCACGCTGATGGCTGTTTCCGCCCCTGGCGACTCGCCGATCGATAGCGCCTGGCGCACGCGCATCCCGCAAGGCTGGATCCAGTTTCCGGACGGCTCGGTTGGGCCGCCAAATCAGGTCGGCAGCGATTGGAATGCGCCCTATCGCACCCAGAGCGGCGTCGGTCCGCCGTCGCCCAGTCAGTTAAGAGGCGTTTCCGGCGGTCCTGGGATGGGCTATCCGGCGGCTGGGGTCGAACCTGCTGGTGGTAGCGGCACCTTCGATCCGCGAATCTATGGCAGTTCTGCCTTTCGCGGCCCTCAATGGGGCGGCGGCCCTCCCCCAGGCTTCGATATGGGCACGAGCCTGAACACCACTGGTCCCGACAAGGGCGCGAGCGGCCCTGGTTTCGGCATTGGTGGCGGTGGCGGTGGCGGTGGCGGCGCGCACGTCGATCCGACAACGGGTCAACCCGAGATGTTGGATGATCCGAATCTGTCGAGCAAATCAAATTGGTTTGGTGGCTTCAATCCGGCGAGCTTGTTGGGCGGCGGCAATCCCTATTGGAAAGCCGCCATAGCAGGGGCTGGCGCGATCGCTCCAACGCCGGCCAACGCTCCCGGCGCACCGACCAACATGTGGAATCAGCGTCCGAGCGGCGTCGGCGGGATGCCTGGGCCGCAAGTGACCAACCAGCCGCCTGGACCCGCTCCTCCCGGCGTCGGCGGCCCTTATGTCGGCGGCCAGGGCGCGGGCCCGCAAATGGGTATGCCGTTCCCGCAAAATGATCAGGTGTCGCCGCAGATGGGCATGCCTTGGGCCGGTAACAATGCCGGACGTCCGTACGGTGTCGGCCCGGCGGCAGCACCAGCTGCAGCACCAGCGACCGGTGGCGGCGGTGGAGCTCGCGGCGGCGGTGGAGCTCGTGGCGGTCGCGTCAATCCGGCGTCGGTTAACCTTGGCCACGGCGTTCCCGGCGTGACGATGTCGGGCGCGCAGCAACCGAATTCGCCGTTCACCATGGTCCTGCGCCCGAACGCGCCGGCCAACAATCAGAGCGCCCGCGGCGGCGGTGGCACGCCTCTGGCGACTGCGCTCGACCTCAGCGGCTATGTGCCGCAACCCTGGTCACCGCCCGTACCTGCCGCTCGAGCGCCGGTGCGCGGTCCTCTCGCGCCAGGAGTCCTGACCCGACGTCGACCCGCTCCAGCTGATCCAGCCGCGCCGTTACCCCCAGGCCCGATGGATCCGAGCATCATCGCGCGCCAGAGGATGAGGGGTAACCAAGGCGGCGGTCTTGTCGGCTATGGCGGTCGCGTTAACCAGAACGACTTGGATCAAGTCGGCGTAACAACGATGATGCCCCCATGAGCATTCGAGAACCGGACCTCGCCCAACAACTGGCCCTGCGGATTCTGCAGTATAAGACCTACGCCAATGCGACAGCGGAGCTCAATGCGATTACCACTGCGCTCGCCAGCGACACGACAACGCACGGCAAGACGATCGAAGAGCCGCCCGCGGCGCTGAAGATCCATGTCAACCTGCAAACGCCGTTCACCAACGACATCAACATTCTGGTCAACAAGGGCAAGGCTGGCAATCTTAACCAGACCCAGATCATCTCAGCCATCAACGATGCGATCGGCGGCGCGCACGCTCCAGGCCTGATCGACGTCCCGTTCGTCAGTGCGGCTGGCGCATTGGCCAGCGTCACCAACGGCAATTGGAGCGGCTCGCCATCGAGCTACACCTATGCCTGGAAGCGCGATGGTGTGACGGCGATCGGCACCAATGTGAACACCTACACCATGGTTGGCGCGGACACCGGGCACAACATCGGTTGCGTCGTTTCCGCGGTCAACGGCAATGGCACCACGGTTGCGCCGCTGTCCAACACGGTCAAGGGACCGTAATGCCGAAAATCTTGGACGAGGCGGTCAAGCGACTGAAGGCGAAAGGATGGGGCACGTCGAGCGCCTACGCCATTGGTACTTCAACGCTGCAAAAATCGGGCTCACTAAAGGCCGGAACGAACAAACCCACTTCCAAGGGAATCAAACGTGGCCAGATGTCCCAGGCACAGAGACGAAGGACTGCGCCATGAGAGATATTGAAACAACCGAACAGACCTTTGGCGAGCGCGCGGTCGGCTTGACCTTCAATCCGAGCGGCGATCCGGTTGTAACGGAGCTCAAAACAATTTCGGCTCGCTTCATCGATTATTGCCAAAATATGCGCGAGCAAACGACTGACCACGAGGTCAAGCGCATGTACTCGCTCGCCATCTCTGATGCGCAAGTGGCACAGATGTGGGGCGTCAAAGCGGCTACCTGGAAATGATACCCCAAAAGGCGTCGTGACGCGCTGGCACGCAATTGCAATAGCTGTCAAGCGCCTGGGTGAAGTTCCGGCCGACAACCGGTTGATTCTGCATCCCTTGTTGCGCCAGTGGCGCAAGTTGCGCCGGATGCATGTTTTGTTGATACATCGCATGCACCTGTTGCTGCTGCAATATCTGCGCCTGAATCTGTTGACGCATTCCCTCGTTGATAAAATGCTGCCCTTCAAGCTGTTCGCGCGTGCGCTCCCGATAGCCGAGGGCGAGGTTGCGCCAATCGTCGCGCTGCCGCTCGACTCGCGCGAGCGTCTCGTCAAAACTGCGCTGCAGGTCATCGATCTGCGCCTGCAGGGCGGCGATCTCGGACCAATTCAGTGGCTTCGGTTTGACCTTGCGAACCTGGGCGGCGACGGCGCTGATCATCAGGGCGAAAATCGACATTTCTAATCCCTCTCACTTGACACGAGTGCAGTCCTAGCATATTCCCGTCCTTGGGCATACCCACGCCCTGACAAAAGGACAACAATTATGGAATATGACACTCGTTTGGCCGCCGAGTATGCTGGCGGCAAGCTCGACAATCTGATCAATCGTTCACGCCGCGACACGCTCGCCCTGGTAGAGAAGAACGATATCCCATCGATCGTCAAGCACTTCTCTGGGCTGCGCACCGAATATCGGGCGCTGAAGGACAAGCTCGAAAAGCTGGAAAAAGAGGTCGATGACCTCTCTTACAATCTCATCCCAACAATGTTTGAGACTCAGCACGTCAAGACGATCAAACTCGATGATATCGGGCGCGTGACCGTCAATCAGCGCTGGGTGGCCTCAATGCCCGACAAGATCAAGGGTATGGACTGGCTGCGCGACACTGGCAATGGCGGCTTGATCATTGAAACCGTCAATGCTCAGACCTTGGCCTCGTTCGCTAAAACCGAGGCGCTCGACGGCAGGCCACTGCCCGAGACTCTCTTCACTGTCGGCACCGCCCCCTACGTCAGCATCACAAAGGATTAATTCTCATGGCGAACGACATCACTCAACGTGACGACGCGCCGGTCCCTGCCTGGATGAAAGCCAAGTCGACCGGCGCGGTCCTTGGCAACCTCGATGCATCGGACATCAAACCGCCCGAGGTCAAACTGTTGCAAGCGACCAGTCCAGAAGTGGCCGAGCAACCGGGAGCGCGCGCGGGCGAGTTTTGGCTGACCGGCCAGAACCTCAATTTGGGGCCTGAGATCCTGGCCACGCCGATCATCCTGAAGAAGACCTACGTGATTTGGAACCCGACCAAGAGCCTCGATTCCAAGGTGCCCCTCGCGGTTGCCAGCGACGGCATCCACTGGGATATCCCGAATCAAGACTTCAAGGTCTTCTATCCCAACAACCCAACCGCCTATGTCTGGAAGATCAAGCGCACGGTGGCCGAATCGGGCCTCGACAAATTTGGCTCCAGCCGACCTGAGGATCCGCGCTCGACGCCCGCGGCGGCGGCCACCTATCAGATGCTGTGGGCCTTCCGCTTGCCGGACGGTCGTCCACAGCTGGGCGTGATCACCAACTCCCGATCGGGCATGAAACCCATCAAAGAACTATTCGGCATGATCGACGGTCGCAAGCCAATCGACCACTTTTTCCTGCGCTTTCGCGTTCAGGCGGTGCGGTTGTCGGTGCGCCCAGGCGAGTATTTTTTCGGCTTCAAGTACTTTGCCGCCGGCTTAGTCGAAGACGAGGCCGAGGGCGACATGTACAAAGCACTGCACGATCGTTTCCGCAAGGCCGGGTTCTCGGTAGCCATGGCCACGAAATTGATCACAGCGCGCCGCCACAGCGCGAATATGCCGGTCCGGACGCCGACGCGGATGAAATCCAGTACTGATCCAAGGATGAAGCTCAAACGCTATCTTGGCGACGGCGTCTATGTTGGCTTCGATGGCTATCAGATTTGGATCTGGGCCGAGCGTGAGGGCTTCGAGCATACGATCGCCTTCGAGGCGGAAACCATGGCCTCGTTGGCTAAATACACTTCCGACCTGAAGCACATGGCGCACGATGAGGCCAGTCTCAATCAGGACCAGATATGAGAGTTCTCAAGGCCAAGCGCGTCAACGAGGCCGAGGTGCCGGAAACCTGGGCCGAGGCCGAGCGCATGATCACAGCGGCGCTGCGCTATCACGAGGGCCGCGGAGCCAACCTCGCGATCAATTCGGTCTGCGCGCGTGTTGCCTACGGGATGTTTGGCGAGAGGTGGATGTGTGCCGATCCCACCCAGGCGCTCGCCTATCTGATGCAGTGCATCTGTCAGCGCAAAGGGGCTGGACTTGACCGATGAACCCAGACCGGATTCGCAAGATCCAAGCGCTCGCCGACGATGCGCGTGGGGATCCCGCAACCAGGGCGCGCGCGCAGGAGAAGCTCGCTGCCTATCGCAAGTCGCATCCGCATCTCTTTGCGGTCGCGCCCAAGTTTCACGATGTGCCGCCACCGGATCCGCGCGTCTATGGGATGCGGATCGATCCGGCCTACGAATATTACGTCTTCACCGACCTCAGTCTCTGGAACGAAACCCGAGCCGGCAACAAAACGACCACCGTCTACCACAAGAACATCCACTATCGAATCGTTCTGTTTCAGCACAAGAAATCGCCCACCTGGGGCTGGATGCGAGTCGACAATTTTCATCAGACGACTGTGTTCTCAGGCCGGTTCAAAACACAGGGTGAGGCGCATAGCGATTCATGGGCGGATCTGATGGCAGTTTGACAGGTGTGGATTACCCATGGTTACTCACTATCTACGAGACGTTGGAACTGGTAATCGCTCATTGTGATCAGGCTGAAAACGCCCAAGATGAACGAACGCTGGGACTCCATCTCCGGATGGCTTCCAGGGCGATGAGGTGCGCCCTGCAGCTTTATGGTGATCACCTCAACGACAAGGAGACATTGAAGTGAAGAATTCGTATACGCTGACCATCAAGGTGGCCGACAGGACCGCGCTGGCCGACCTCCTGGATGCGATCGGCCCTTATGCCCAGACCGCCGAGATTGCGCTGTCCAATAGCGCTCCCAAGGTCACCGACGTCGCGCCCAAGGCGAAGGCCAATCAGAACCTGCGCGGCCCCAAGCGCTCGAAGGTCAACGACGCGATCCGCAACCGGCTTGGCAGCGGTCAAGCGACGATCACCGAATTGAAGGGTGCGCTGGAGACCGCCGGCATGTCGCCGGCCTCGCTGTCAACCGGGATCGCAGCGCTGACCAAGGCCGGCGAGATCGAGCGCATTGGCGACGGCGTCTATGGGCTGAAGGCGGCGTGAAGCTCTGTCGCGATTGCGCATCCTATGGCGGACTCTCGTTAAAAACGAATTGGGAGATCTGCCTTGATCTGCGCAATCGATTCCCTGACTACATCAATGGAGGGCCGCAACAACCCTTTGATTGTCGATGGCTCAGAAATCAGACCGACGACAAAAAGTGCGGTCCCGAGGGAAGGTGGTTCGTTGAACGAAGCCGATCACAAGGTGAAGCTGGTCAAGGAGGTTAAGCTCCTTGGCGGCTACGCGCGCCGGCTCGAAGACAAGTACGCGCTGGGGCTCCTCGACCTGATCATCAAGCTGCCAGGGCGGGCTTTGCTCTGGGGCGAAGGAAAGCTGATCGAGGGGCACCAGTTCGCGCCGACGCCGCGCCAGTACGAAGAGGGCAAGAGTTGGATCAAGGCCGGCGCAAACGCGTTGCTGATCGGCTGGCAAAACAAGACGATGTACATTTCGCCATGGGTTGAGAAAGCCGACAAAAGAGAATGCTATGCCACGAGCGGAATCAGCTACGCTGAATCGCTGCTTCTCTATTTGAACGAGGTGCCACTTGCCAAAAGTCAAGACAGCAGTTGGGCTTGACCATATCCAGTGTGACTGCGGCTGTGGTCAGACCTACGTCTATCTGCTTGATCGTCACGGCGATGCTTTCGCTCGTTTCAGCCTAGTCGAAGAATTGTGGATTCCGTTCGCGGAGGAATGCCTTCGCGTCTGCCGCGGCGAAGAGCCGATCGGGCCGCCGCAGCCGGTGCTGCAATGAGGGATCTGACCGCGCTTGATGACTTTCGCCAGCGTACCCAGTTCGTGCTCGATCAATTCGGCGACTATGGCGACGACAAAAGCGGCGCGTTCCTGATTCCGGTTCCCGGTCAGTCGACGGTCCTGAAGGTGCTCGCGTCAGGGCACGATGGCTGGGATCACATCAGCGTCTCGGTCAACGGTCAGGGCCGCACGCCAACCTGGGCTGAGATGGAGCACGCCAAACGCCTGTTTTTCAAGAAGGATGAGCTCGCCTGGGAATACCACATGAACCCCGACGATCACCTCAGCATCCATCCTTACGTGCTGCACATCTGGCGCAAGCACGATTTTGAAATGCCGCTCCCACCCAAGTTTTTCGTATGACCGACGATGACATGAGCCCCGCGGTTCGGAAAGCGATGGATCGGTTCCACGCCAAGCTTGCAGAACGTCGTGAGAAGGAAGCTATGACTGATCTCGAAGACTGGCACGTCCGGCGCAAGCGCTACGAGGCCTTTATGGCCACCGAGCTGGGCCAATCCTATCGCGCCTACGAGAAAGCCCTGATCGACTATTGGCGACAGGACGCCAACGAGGGGCTTCCCAGCAACAAGCTGATGGAGCTTGACCAAATCTCGAAAGAAACGACGCACGCCTTCGTCTCCAAATTGATGGAGCTCGCGGGCGTATGATCAAAGCAACTGGAAAGACAGCAGACGGTAGAACCTTGCTGACGCTTGGGTTGAGTTTCGGCAATCTCGATCGATTCCGCGCCGAGCCTCTCGAGACGTACATCCGAATCGATGGCAAGAAACTCGGTATTCCCATCGACGTCGTCATCTTTTCCGGCGAAACCGAGGAACAGATGCAAGGCATGATGATGCAGTTTGTTGGGCCAGAAACCAAGATACACGACACATGACACTCGAAGAAATTCTCACGCGCCTGGATCAAGCGTTCAATGTTCTTGTTCCCGTGTGCGGACAAGTGCCCGACGAAGTCAGTCCCAGAACTGCGCTCGCGTTGGGTGAAACACTAGGATACCTCATCAGGGCGAAGATATCGTTAAAGCGGGACAATCAGAGAGATAGAACGATGATGTTCGCACTCGCATTAGAGACGCTTATCAATGAGCTTGAAGCTCAAACTAAGCAGACCAGAATAGCATTTGAGCGGCTCGATCTCGAAGCCATCCAAACTCTTGCCGCCAAGGCTGGGTTGGCGGCTGACGCGCTGATGCGTGAGGCTGCCAGCCTGAACGAATTGGCGGCGCGCAATGTTTTTCCGGATGACCAGTGATGCCAAAGCCCGTGTGTGTCCAATGCCAGACCTTCTACCATCCCAAGAAGATCGGTATCGTGGTGCTGGAACAGATGCCGGCTGCAACCGCCGCCGAGCCTGGGACAATCGATCCGACCGCCTGGAAGCCCTATAAGATCTGGATGGCGGATCTCTTCCAATGCCGCTCGTGCGGCATGGAGCTCATCACCGGATTCGCCCCCCATCCAGCCTCCGAGAACTACGAGCCGGAGTTTGCCGAGGCGCTGAAGTTCGTCACCCACACCGTCAACGACTGCTGAAGGGAATGCCACTTGTCTAAAGGCTTCGTCTACAAGAGCTACAATTTTATCGACAAGGATCCGATCATTGATGAAATCAGGGGAGTCTACGAAGGCAGTGGCTTCACCTATAAAAAGATCCACGAGGACAGCGGTGTTTCGGTCGGCACCCTGGTCAGATGGTTCGACGGCACCACTCGACGTCCCCAGGCGGCGACTGTCAACGCCGTTCTGCGCTCCATGGGCTACAAGCTTGGCATCGTGCCTTATGCCGCTGACGTGGTTTCTATTGCTGGGCGGAAGAGGGCGCGATGAGCCGCGATGAGCTTAAGAGAACGTGGATCGAGCTTCTCGCAGGCGCTGGCGGTAAACGCGATCATCTCGCTATCGCCATCGCTCTTCTGGAGGTTGCCGATCAGACAGCTGCGGTCGCCGCTGGGCTCCGTATGCTTGGCACTAACGACGCCGCAACGCAAATGGGCGCGATCGAGCTTCTAGCAATGGAAGTCAAAAAGATCTCCGAGGCGATCGAAGCTCATACTGAGCATTTGAGGGACGCATGAGCGTCAAGTTTCGGATCGGCCTGACGATCGACGGCGAGACGCTGTTCGGGATCATCGCCAAAATGCTGCCGGTCGAGGACGTGTCGGTCGAGGAGGTTTCGTCGACGCTGGCCCAGCGCGCGATCGCCATCGCTGATAGGCCTAGGCTCAAACAAAAACAAAAACAAAAGCGCCAGGGCAAGGTGCGCCTGAAAGCGGGCATCAACGGCATCATCCTGACTGCTATGGCGGATGGGCCCAAACGCGCCCTAGAACTGAAGCCCCTAGTCGAGGCCGCCGGCTATTCGCAGAACTCGGTCAATTCGCGACTGGAAGAATTGCGCAAGAAAGGCATCACTGAGCGCGTTGGCGACGGGAAATGGCGAGTGAGGAGAATGCCACATGAGTCCACTTGATCCGGTGCAACACGCCGCGCTCGATTTTGCCAGAGGCAAGACCGGCGTCGGTTGGTTCTTAGAGCAAGGCCTTGGCAAGACGTTGCTGGCGCTTGCCGAATTCCATGCCCTCGTGCTGCAGAACAAGGTCGATCGGATGATCGTCATCTGTCCCAATAGTTTCAAATTGGGCTGGGTGGAAGAGATCGAAAAACATGGCTTTAACTTTGACACCCATGTTTTTCGCGCCGCCAAGCGCGAGGCGGCGACTGGCTTTTGCAAGCAGACGCATATCGACCTGCACAACATTTTTCATCCGCCGGTGATGGTGGTGAACTACGAAGCCGCGCGCATGAAGACGGTGCTCGCCGGCCTGATCAAATGGGCCAGCCGCGGCAAGTGCTATCTGGTGATCGATGAGTCGATCCAGATCAAGGGGCACCGGAGCTTGCAAACCAAGGCGGTGCATAGCCTGACGGCCTGGAGCCCGTTCACGCACGAGCCGATGCACATCCGCTATGTCCGGATCCTGACCGGCCGGCCGCAGACTCAGGGCCCGCAAGATCTGTGGGGGCAGCTGCGAACGATCGGCCTCTACCAGGGCAAGAATTTCTATGCTTTTAGGGGGGATTATTGCGTCATGGGCGGCTGGCAGCTGAAAGAGGTGGTCAAGGCCAAGAATCAGGACCACCTCGCCAGAACCATGGCTCCATCCGTCTTCCAGGCTAAAAAGGCAGATTGGTTGCCAAGTTTGCCGCGCAAGGATTTCACCATCAGAGATTACGCCATGTCTGGCGAGCAAAGACGCCAGTACCTTTCGATGGAGGAGGAGTTTTTACTAGAGATCGACAGCGGCGTTGTTACGGTTGATGTGGCGATCGCTAAATATGCCAAACTGGCTCAGATCCAAACCGGCTTTATCTACGATGAACACGGGAATGCGCACGAGCTCGTGGATCCTTCTGAGAACCCGCGCGTGAACCTCTTGCGCCAGCTTCTAGATGACGAGGTCAGTGGCAAGACCGTTGTCGTTTACCGGCATCGGGCCATACTCCAAGTGCTGATTCGCGCCCTCGCAGAATATGATCCCGCCTGGATCAAGGGTGGGATGAAGCCCAACGAAATAGAAGAACAGAAAGCGCGATTTAATGACGATCCGAACTGCCGGATCATCTTGGCGCAGTGTGATGCGTCGAAATATGGCCACACGCTTTTGGCTGGTCCAGCGGAAGAAGATCGCTGCCGGACGATGATCTTCTTTGAAAACAGTTACAGCGCGGACACGCGCGATCAGATTGAGGATCGCATTCATCGCCGTGGCCAAACTGGCGAATACGTGCTGTACATCGATCTTTCCGGTTCCGATCTCGATCGGCGCATCGTGCGCGCGTTGCAGCGCAAAGACGAATTGTATCGCAGCGTCTTCAAGAATCTCAAAGTCGCTGAACCGGCGTAGGAGGTGCAAACGTCACAACGAACGATTAGGGTGATTCACGGGTTCTCAGATGTCGCCTGCAAAGGCGCGGATCGAAACAACCACAGGGTGACAATATGAAAAAGCTTCTTCTGGCTACGACTATCCTTGGATTTATGGCGGTTCCTGCGGCAGCCACACTGCAGATCGCCTTCACGGACGGCACCAATGTGGTGACCTGCGCCGATGGTCAAAGCTGCGATCTCGCCGGACCCGCCAACAACGTCATCGTCCTCAACGAAACGGTCGGTGCGTTTCACATCATCGGCACCGTCGCCGCGAGCACGAGCTCGGCTGGCGATGACAATTTGCAGTTCTCGACCTCGCTGATCCAAAACACCGGCTCGACGCTTGGGCATCTGGTGGCGATCGTCGGCGACACCAACTTTGTCGGACCGGTCAATGCAGTGCGCGAGAGCGCTTCGCTGACCTTCAACAATGCAGCCGGGAGCGGCGCGAGCACGCTCAACTTTTTTGCCGACCCCGCCAATGGTCAGCCGGCTGGAGTTGGGCTTAACGTACCGGGTACGCTTCTATTTAGCACCTCCGGTGTACCCTCGACGGATCCGGACTCGTTCAGTGGCACCCACGAATCGCTATTCAGCGCTGGCGGTTTGTTTAGCATGACCGAAACCGCCAATCTGGCGCTCAGAGGCGGCGGGTCTATTACAGGCTTCAATGAATCGATGCAGAGCGCGGCGATTCCGGAGCCGTCGACCTGGGTGATGCTGGGGCTGGGGTTCGCGTTCCTGGGCTTTGCAGGCCGCAAGCGTATGAGTGTTCCCCGCACCCTGTGGGGATGAGCCGGCTACCGATCTGAAGGGGCCTGTCTACCCCCTAGTGGGCCTCTAGAGTCCGTCCGCGCGCTGGACGACATGTCAGACGGAGCCAGAGAGGGCGGCTTTCCGTGCCGGTGGGCCGCCCTCTTCTCAATCAGTTTCCCGAATTTGTCCCCCATGGGGGACAGTCCGAGAAATCAAAGGAAATGCCACAATGCCACTGAGCCGACGAAGACAAAACGACGATCCGCTCGATGATCTGTTCGATTTTCTCGATGACCCCAAACTGTCTAGCTGGGAAAAACTAGGGCTATGTATTGCCGCATGTGTCGGCGTCCCAGTTTTTTTCTTTGTCTTCCTGACTGTTTTTGGATTTATGATTGGGCGCTAGACATTCCCAGACGCCGCCCCACCCATGAGACCGGCTTGCGCTGCCCGCGCTAGCCAGTCCGGCTGTTGATACATGGCCGCAGTCGCTGGCTGACCGCCTACCGAGGCTCTTGCCGCCTGGAGACTGCGCTTGATCGACGCCTTGCTGGCGATCGGCAGTCTCTTGGCGATTTGATTGACCACCGCACCGCCGAAACCGCCAGCATTCTTTGTTATGCCGTGTTCGACACCAAGGATGGTGGCCAAGCCTGGATCACCCACCAATCCGCCAAGGATATGGCCGCCGTACCCGTAAGCGGCCCCCTTGATTCCCGTGTTGATCCCCTGCGCCGCCTTGGTCTGCAGCCACTGATTGACCGGCCCTGGCCCGGCATTGGCGAGGTCCGTCATTGCATCCTTGCCAGCCGTCGAATAGATCATCCCCGAATTGGGTTCGATGCCGCTCTGCGCCCTGGCGATCGCATCGCTGACACTCATTTTTCCCGACAGCGCGCTATCCAGCCACTTGGCGTCGGACCATTGAGCATGCGCTAGACTGGCGTCACCGATCTCCTTCGGCGCGAGGCTGTACAAAGCATCCCCGACTTTCTTGGCGGCGACACGGTCCTCGTCGGTCTGAACCACACTGTCTTTGAGAAGGTTCTTGCGCATCGACCAGATGTCGCGACCGGTCAGGCTGGGGTTGTTCTCAATCAGATCCTGAGTGGTGTCGAGTTGGCCCTTCATCGCGCGACTCAGGCCGGATTGCTCCCCAGGCGTCAGCGAGCTCACACCGGCGTCGAAGGCCTTGTAGGCGGGAATGTTGCCGATCTTGGTCTGATCGGCCGCCTGAACAGCGGCGTCCTTAGCGGCCTGAAGTTCGGCAATTGACTTCCCGACTGGGGCCGGCCCGGCGGCCTTGCCAGCCAGAGGCCCGAGCACGCCGCCGAGCGCGCCCGCGCCAACAACGTCCCATCCCGGCGTTTCATCGTGACCGACATCGCCGGCCGCGGTCAGGCCGGCGGCTTCGCCTGCGCCACCCACAACCTTAGCCAAGCCAGAACCAACGCCGAGCGCCTCAGCCCCCTTGGCCAGCCGGCCCCCCAGGCCAACGCCTGGGACGGCTGCGCCGGCTATGTCCGCGGCAGCGCTCCATCCTGGCCCGATGTCCCGGCCAGCGGCTTGAACCTGTTTGGCGACAGTCTGGCCGTCAGGGCCCTGGCCAAGCCCGAGCGCGTCAAGAGCCTTGGCCCCAAACCCAGCGGTCGCAGCATCGCTCATCTTGCCGACGAACTCGCCCACCTTGTCGGTGCCGGTCAGACTGAACAGCGGCTTGGAATCGTCCGGCCCGCCGAACTTCGCCTTCATCGCTGAGGAAATAACGTCGGTCGATGTCCCATCAGGGAATTCGGCGGTGCCGCCGTCCGGCGTTGAGACGGTGATGGTCATTGCGCTTGCAAGCCTCCGTCTTTGGTCCAGACGTAGTGCGGTCCGCCGCCGCGGCTAGGGGCCGCGCCAGGCGCTGCCGCCTCCTCCGTCGCCCCATTGTAATAAGGGTTCTTGGGGTCGAGGAGATCGCGATTGCCGTGACCGACCAGATTGCCAGTGAGCTTGTGGCCGGCGGCCAGTTCCGCCGTCGCTCGAGCGTCGAGGATTCTGCTCTTCATCGTCTGCAGAGTCGAAAGGATTTGCTCTGGCGAACTGGCCGCATCAAGCCCGCCCGTCGCCGCCTGCCCGAGAATGTTGAACTCGCGCAAATTGCGGACGTTCTTGACGTTCGACAGCTGATCGGCGCTGAACGAAGCTTTGAGCTTATTGAGCAAGACCGCCTTGTCCGCCGTCGCCTGACTGAGGAATGGATTCAGGTTCGCGCTCTGACCGGTTGTTGGCACCACATCCTTTAGCGCCGCCACGGTGTGATCGGGATCTTTGAGAAGCTGATCGAGGATATTCTCAGTTTCGTTCAGCTTTGAATTGACATTGGTGTAATCCTGAGTGGCGGTGTCCTTGAATTCCTGGGCGTCCTTGGCCTGGACCTTCATCGCCTCCCCGGCAGGACCAGGGAGCATCCCAACCATCATTTTTGACTTCCACTGCGCGATCTCTTCCGGCGTGGCGTTGGGGTTGGCCTTGGCGTATTCCACCGCCGCCGCATCGACGTTCTTCTGCACTTCCGTTGGCGCTGTGGCGGCGTTGTGGGCCCTCAGCACCTCGTTCATCGCGTCCGGATTGAGAGCGAGCCACTGCGCCTGGTCCGGCGTCACCCCGAGAACTTTGGACATGCCGGCCGCGCCAGCCAGAAAGCGCGCGTGTTCCTGCTGCGCGGTTTGCTGCTGCTGCTGTTTGAGCATCTCGCCCTGGGCCAGGATGCCCTTGCTCAGAGCGCCCGCAGTGTCGTCCATCGGCATGTTCTGGGCGTAGTTCATCATATCGTGCTGCTGCTGGGCGGTGCCGAACGCCGACGCCATCAGCGCCGTGCCCTGGTCGATCTGGTGCGCGGCCATGTCCTGCTGGTGCAGCTTGACGTAGAGCGCGGCGAGGTCCGGTGGGCTTTGGGTGGCGTTGGCAGGAGCCATCGGCGGCTGTGGCTGTGGCGGGCCTGTAGAGGGGGCCCCACTCGGCCCGCCACTCGCCGCGCCACCGGGAGGAGGTGGCGCATTCGGATTCGGATTG